>Ga0265297_10000472_pt1 | contig 117947 bp, 102 predicted proteins | sample Munlanlwell13791_FD_192502 | JGI IMG/M metagenome (GOLD analysis project Ga0265297, IMG submission 192502) | Leachate microbial communities from a municipal landfill in Southern Ontario, Canada - Leachate well 137-91 | ecosystem: Engineered > Solid waste > Landfill > Unclassified | place...
AAATGAGTACTTAGAAAAGCTAAAAACTACCAATACTGCGACTAGAGATGTCATTAATTTACAAACTTAATGTGTATCATATGTATCTGAACCTAGACACCCACCCAATTATTCTTCTATGCAAATCCGTATTACAAACTTTTATTCTAAAAATACCCATTAAATGTTTTTTATTTCTCAATCTACTAGGATTATTTTTAGCAATTTGTTCCCCCACACTCTCCCCACTCCACGCATTAAAATTTCCCCTTTAAAATTAGTTGAGGTTTATTGTTTTCTTGAAATAGAGAAGCTGGCTGAGCTGAACTCAAGTAATTTTCTACCAAGAAAATTACGCTTCAAGAAAACAATAACACCGAGAAAGAATTTTATTCCGATACGAAATTTTACATTCTACTTAATATTTTTCTCCTAGATTTTCAATTCTTTTTGTAATGCATTGATACCCCTTCTCGTGTTTCCAAGTAGTAGAATAATAACTAGTATCATTACTGTTATTAACATTTGAAGAATTGAAAGTAGCACACAGCTCATATTTTTTCTCCTCTATAATATTATATACATAATATTTTCCGGTTGACTCTTCAATGAATTCATTTGAATCAATATAATTATAACTCTGATTTTTTAATTCATCTAAATTCTGAGGAAGTTTTTTATTTTCATCATAATATTGTTCCAACCCTCTTTTAATTGTTTCGAAATTACCCAAAATCTTCTGGTCTATTTTCCTATCCCTAGCTTGATTAGGAGTTTCTATTATAAAAAATGATGATACTAATGCAACGCAGACAATAATTAGCGACATTATAAAATAAATCATATTAAACTTAGTGTTCACTGCCTTGCTCTTGATATCACAAAAATAAAAACTAAAAATGACAGAAGAAATAACCAGCACTGATATTGCTTTTAAGACAAAATTAAAAGTTGTCTCTCCGTCTAAAAAATTGTTCAAAAGTCCAATCAAAGAACCAATCATCACTACGGCTGAAATAAAAATAATAAAATAAGTAAGCCACTTTCTGACTGGTGAATTTATAGCAAAATCATTTGTTGCTATCCCTTTATAAATAAGAGCATTCATAAAATAAAAAATCGGAAAAGAAATAATAACACCCGAAATTGCAAATTTTAAACTAGAAATTTCCCCATAATAATTGTTCTGTATTAAAGGGAAAAATTTATTTACAAATTCGAAAAACATTGCTCCCAAAGAAACGGAACCTATGATTAGTGTAACTAATACTAACGAATAATAGAACGCAAGCTTAGGAGAATTTTGACTTTCCATATAAATAAAAATTAATGAATAATAATTTACCTTTAATTAAGGATACCATAATAAATATAAAAGAAAAGCTCGCTTTTAGCGAGCTTTGTTCTTAATAGCCTTCTAGTTTTTTCAAATTCTTATGCTGACGGATTTTTTCAATTGCCTTTGCCTCAATCTGCCTTATCCTTTCCCTAGTTACTTTGAATTCTTGTCCCACCTCTTCCAATGTGTGAGTAACTCCGTCCTCAAGGCCAAAACGCATTGATAATATTTTTTGTTCCCTTTCGGTCAGATCCCTAAAAATCTCATCCATATGTTCACGCAAAAGTTTTCTTCCTGCTTGAGACGAAGGAGATTCTATCTTATCATCTTTTATGAATTCTCCCAAAACACTATCCTTTTCATCTTCTCCAACTGGAGTCTCAAGCGATACTGCTTTTTGGGATATCTTTTCCAAATGTCTTACTTTTTCTACTTCAATACCCATCTCAGCCGCAACTTCTTCTGCAAGAGGCTCCCTATCCAAATCCTGCAAAAGCCGCCTTTTTGCTTGGGTATATTTTGTCAAAGTTTCAATCATATGAACCGGAATCCTAATAGTTCTTGCTTGGTCAGCTAAAGCTCTTGTAATGGTCTGCCTGATCCACCAAGTAGCATAAGTAGAAAACTTATACCCTTTTCTCCAATCAAATTTTTCTACCGCTCTAAATAATCCGAGATTCCCTTCTTGAATCAGATCAAGCAATGTCAAATTTGGAGATCGTCCAATATATTTTTTAGCAATCGAAACTACTAAACGAAGATTAGCTTCAGCTAATTTTCGTTTTGCATCCAAATCACCCATTTCAATCCTTTTAGCCAATTCTTTCTCTTCTCTAGCTGTAATCGCTGGAATTTTTCCGATTTCCCGTAAATACGATTGAACAGAATCTATTTTTCCAGTAGAAGCTTTTTTTCTTCCTTTCTTTTTTGGCTCGACATCTGCATCAAGATAACCTTTTGACTCACGAAGCTCGATACTCATCTGGTCCAACTTGCTTAAAAGATCCTCAAACTCCTCAATATTTTCTTCTATGTTTGGAAAATAAGAAAGAATTTCGGAAAAAGTAATAAATCCACGCAATTTTCCTTTTTTCAAAAGGAATTCCAATTTTTCAACATCAATAACTGAGATCGTTGATTTTTCTCTTTTTCTTTTCTTAATTTTTGTTTTCAAAATCTTTCCTTTCTTTTTTTCCATTTTGCCAATTTTTTTGATTGCAGAAGTTTTTCCTTTTATTTTTTGTTCAGATTTTTTTTTGGCTATCTTCTTTTCTATTTTTTTCCCAGTTTTTTTAACAACCTTAACAATGGGTTTCAAAATCTTTTTCTTTGAATCTTTTCCTTTTTTCAATACAATTTTTTTAACAGATTTTTTATGCATAGCAAGCTTCTTCTTGATTTTTGACGCCACCTTCTTAGCCACTGGTTTTTTTACAGCGACAATGGTCTTCTTCTTTTTTAAAGAAGATTTTGATTTAGTTTTCTTGGTCAGGACTTTCTTGGTTGGCTTCTTCATTTTTGTTATAGCTTAATTTATTAAACTCTTCCAAAAGAATTTTTATTTTTTCAAAATCACCTTTTTTTTCAAGTTCTTTGATTTCAATGCTTAATTTATTCCTACCTAATTTATTATCCAGAAGCTGTCTTTGTACAATACAATGCTGAAGTTCTCCTTTAAGTTCATTTTCATCTTCATCTTCTCTTCTCGTTTCTGCCTTCATTATCAAATAAGTAATATAATTCATCACAACTACATCATCCTTGAAAATCTGGATAAGTTCTTCTGTCTTTATATCCTTTTTTTGCTTTATTTTCAATAAGATATCTTTTATCGGACTTGAAAAAGAATTTAGCAAATCTTCTGCCATTACATCAATTTTCTCCGGATTAATCAGAATCAAGATTGCAATTTCCTCGTCTACTAATTCTTTCCTGCTTTTCCTATCCAATTTCAAAAATTGCTTCCCAGAATATTCCTGATCAAAAGTATTATTAGAGGCAGTATCCATATTGCTCATTTTTATATTCTTCAATTCCTCCCTGATATCTCCTTCATCTATTTTCAATACTTGTGATAATTGGCCAATCCAATAAGCTTGGTCAATATTGCTATTCATTTCTTTTACAATTGGTAAAAATTCTGAAGCTATCTTCTTTTTATCTTCTACCTTCTCCAAATCCTTATCCTTCAAGGCTGTTTCGAAATAAAACTGATTTATCGGCTTACTCAAAGATACAAGTTCCTTCCATTTTTCTGCCCCTTCGTGAAGAACTATGTCAGCAGGGTCTTTTTCTCCGAACATCGGAATGACTTTTATATCAAAATCCATATTCTGCGCCATACGAATTCCTCTTTTTGTCGCATTATTTCCAGCAGTATCCATATCAAAAGATAAAACTAATTTCTGGGTATACCGTTTTAATATATTCAAATGGAATTCGGTCAAAGCAGTACCAGACACGGCAACACAATTCTTTATTCCAGCTTGATGTGATGCAATACAATCCATATTTCCTTCCACTAAGACACAAAAATCATTTTCCTTTATTGCTATTTTAGCCTTATCCAATCCAAAAATAATCTTGCTCTTATCGTACAATAAAGTATTTGGTGTATTGAGATATTTTGCCATATCATTCCCACTGTCTCCAAAAACTCTTCCAGTAAAACCAGCAACTTCTCCACGAATATCACAAATAGGAAACATTATCCTACTGCGAAACCTATCAAAAAATTTATTCCCTTCTTTTTCAATAGATACCCCAGCCATAACCAAATCTTTTCTTTCGTATCCTCTGCCAATCAAGAATTCTGATAATTTACTCCAACTGCTAGGAGCGTAGCCAATTCTCCATTCATGGATGGTTTCTTCTGTAAGTCCTCGATCAAAAAGATATTTTTTTGCTTTTTGTCCAACCGAAGTCTTTTCTAAATACAATTCGAAAAACTTTGCAGTAAGTTCGCACACAATTGAGCATTTTTCTTTTTCGGTTTTCTCTTTCTGTGCTTGTTTCGAATCAATCTGTCGCAATTCTACTCCTGCTCTTTGAGCCAATATTTTTAATGCTTCAGCAAATTCTATATTCTCGATCTTCATTACAAACTGGAAAATATCACCTCCTTCATTACATCCGCCAAAACAATGCCAAAGCTGACGGCTAGGAGAAACAAAGAACGAAGGAGTCTTTTCTTTATGAAAAGGACAACAAGCACGATAATTTATTCCAACTTTTTCAAGCTTAATATAACTAGATAATACATCTACTATATCCAATCGTGATTTTATTTCCTCTATCTCTGATTTCATTAGCCTATATAGACTTAAAAGCCTGCTTGTCCGCCTAGCTCAAAAAGCGAAGGAGGGCAATGCAAGCCATAATTTTATTCAAATTTTCTCTAAATTTTACGCTAGCTATTCGCTCGTTTCCCACTCGCCGAGAGTAACGACTTTCACTGTCTGCGACGTCCCTCTCATAGTTTTCAAAGAAATATTATCTCCTGCTTTATATTTACTGATAACTTTCGATAAGGAATTACTCGTACTTATTTTTTCTCCATTTACTTCAAGTACGATATCGCCTTCTTTAAGTCCAGCTTTTTCTGCTGGAGAACCTTTGGTAACAGCTACATCTCCTTTTGCAGTCCCTTTTAATATTAAAGCGCCATAAGTTACTGAAAGATTTTTCAATTTTGCTACCTTCTCATCTAATAGCACATATCTTATGCCAAGAAAAGGATAAGAAATTTTTCCAGTAGTTTTTGTCTGCTCAATATCTCTTTTTGCCTTATCAATTGAAATTGCAAAACCAAGTCCTTGTCCAACAGAAGAAACAGCAGTATTTATACCAATAACCTCACCTTTTAAATTCAATAATGGTCCGCCCGAATTGCCCTGATTAATAGCTGCATCCGTTTGGATAGTATCTTCTAATGTTTCGCTTGATACGCCGCTTGAAGCAGTGATTGTTCTACCAAGTCCGGAAATTACTCCGACAGAAACAGTATTTTGAAATTCGCCAAGCGCATTTCCAATAGCTATTGCAGTCTGTCCGATACGAATAGAAGAAGCATCGCCCAGTTTTAAAGGTTTAAATTTATCAGTACTATCAACCTTCAAAATAGCTAAATCCTGAACAGGATCCCGAGATAATATTTTTGCCTTATATTCCTTTCCATTGCTAGTGATAACAGTATATTCCGCAGCAGAATCATAAGCAACATGCTTATTTGTTAAAATCATCCCATCTTCAGTAACAAAAAATCCCGAACCTTGTCCAACTTCTTGTTTCTCAGTTCCATTTTGTTCATATTGCGGAGTCAGATTAAAAAAGCCGAAAGGATCATAAACATCTGAATTATCATTCTCCACTTTTTTATAAACAGGAACTTCTTTGCTGATAACAACGCTTACTACTGAATCAGAAGCATTTTTTACAGCGCTGATAACAGTTTCTTCATGTGTCGTTTGCGGCGTATACGCAGTAGTCGAAAGTATCGGATTGCTTCCACTATTTTCTAAATTAGGATTAGCATAAACAGCAAAAACTCCCAAAAAAATACCAATAAGAAAAATGGCAGAAAAAGCTAAAAAATTATCACTAAGACGAATTGAATTATTTGTTTTTCCAAAATTCAAAAAATCTTGTTTTTTTACATCAACATCTGGTAATTGATAAATTGGCATAATTAGTTTACTTAAATTTAATTATTCTTTGATCATATTAACTGAGAATTAACAATTTAAATCATATTGCATAAACTAAAAAATAATAATTATAAATAATCATTAATTAATACGGATTATTATTTTAAAAAGGTTCAAAAAAAAAATTACTTCTTCTTATAATGGTCAAAATCATATTTAAAAGTATTTTCTTTTGGTGGCCCGATAAAAAACATATATAATCCGCAAAAAAAATATTTTAAAGCCGTTCTTACATATCCATCTTTATCAAATCTTCGAGTCGGCATCAATATATAAGAAGATTTTATGATTCCGAAATTTCCTTTCTTTGCCGCCTGCTGGATAAGCCAATGGTCTTCAGCAAGAGGAATAGTTTCATCAAACCCGTTCAAATCCTTAAAAATTTTCTTGCTGACGATTATTCCCATTGCCCCCATCGGGAATATTTTCTGCAAGATTACTTGAGGCTTGTTATAAAAGATATCAATAGTGAATTTATTCAACAATATTTTATTCTTTATCGGATAAAGATTGAACGAAGCAACGTCTAGCTTTCTTTCTTTATATTCAGAAATTGCATAATCCAAAAATTTCCGACTGAGCCTCAAATCCGCATCAAGAAAAAATAATACTTCTCCTTTTGCAATTTTAGCGCCGTTATTCCGGCCTTTAGCTGGACGACCGCCTTCTGTTATCCTGCATCCATATTTTTTAGCTACCTCAACAGTTCCATCGCTAGAATTGCTATCAGCTACGATTATTTCATAATCAGAAAAAAGACAATTTTTAAGTTGGGATAATAATTTATCAAGATTTTTTTCTTCATTCAATGTCGGAATTATAATACTTAAAAACATAATGCATTATTCAGATAATATTTTTCTTGCTTCTTCCCATATTTCAGGACGATCATGATTCTTCTTAAGCCAATACCACCACTCGCCTCCCCAGAAATAAAAAGTATCAATACCTGTATTTTTAGCAAAAGTCACGATGTTTTTGAATTTTTCCAAACTCATAGTCTTATCCTGTTCCTCAAGCGAAGCATTGATAATAGAATTAGGACACCAAGCTTCAGCTTGCAATTCAGTTCCAATGACTTTTTTATTGAACAAGAATTTTACCAATTCAGCTCTTCTCTGATAATAAACCGGAGGGAAAAAATAATCAAAATAAAAGTTAAAATTATCCTGCCAAACTTTTTTATAAGTAGTAATACCAACGATATCAGCTCCTACACTAGCAGATTGAAGCCAAAGAGAAAACTCTCCGCTTTCGGTAATAATTACATCTTTATTAGCATCTAAATCCTTGACCAAGGCAATTTCTTTTTTCAAGAATTTCTTATCATACCAAGGACAGGCACCAAAATTTAAAAAAGGTTCATTCTCAACTTGCCAAGCAATCACAGTTGAAGATCCTTTATATCTTTCAACAAGGAAAGTAACCATCCTAAGTATGCTTTTTTGCTGGTCTTCTTTTGACTGATTCCTTGCCCATTGAGGCAAATGGCATTCTGGCCAACGCGGAGTTTTCATTCCTATAGCCAAAATAATTTTTACCCCTCTTTTTTCTGCTTCTCTTATTTCCCAATCAATTTCTTCAAAATCATAATCATAAAGGCTATTTGGCTGCAATTCATCCCAATGTACTGAAATTTTTACATTTTTTATATTTAAATCATCAAGTAATGCTAAATAAGTTTCGTGCGTATCTAAACCCAAAAATTCAGTCTGTTTGACTGAAAAATTAACACCCCAACTCATTTTATCAGCCGGCTTGGCAAAACCAATAAAAAAATAAACAAGGACTATTACTATAAATACTAAAATCACCATTAGGGTATATTTTACGGCGGGATGGATTATCATAAATTGATTATAGCAAAGAAAAGTATTTTTTTAAATACAATAATCTGATTATCTAACTTAATTATGTTTTAACAAAAAATGCTAAGATTGCCAATCCAGCAACAATAAGAAGAATTGAAAAAATCTTCTGAAGTATTATCTTTTTTGAAAAATTCTCTTTTAAGATTTTTGGAAAATAAGACGACAAAATCAAGGTTATTAAGAAAAGAAAGATATACTGAACTCCTTTGATAGAATTCATAATTGCTAACATACTAAAAGGAACGATATTCACGGCATAATTCTGGGTGACATTAGCAATACCACCTGCTATCTGAGTTACAACGAATAAAATTCCTGTTTGAGTTTCAACTTTTTCACCTTCAAAAACTGCACGACGAAAACCTTTGAACACAAGTCCAATAAGAACAATAGCACAGGCAACCATACTCATCCAAAACAATCCAGATATGAAATTATTATCAAGCTTTACAAAAACAAATTTTGAAAGGATAAAATTTAATGAAAATAAGAATGAGGCCGAAAAAGAAAGCAATACAAATATGCCCGTCACCTTTTCATTTTTTTCAACAGAAATAATAATGCTACCTATAAAAAGAAGTAAATAGGCTATCAATTCTATAATGCCTAAATTCTGCGGACCGACAAAAAGATATGTCAATAAAAGAACAAAAATTGGCTGAGTTGCTCCAATAGTCGGCACAACCTTTGAAACATCAAATCTTTCCAAAGCAGAAAATAATGCATAAAGGCTGAAAATATAGACCAATCCATTTAATACGATTAAAAGTGAAGTATTCAGATCAGGAATAGTAACACCGAATGGCAAAAGAAAAATAGCTATTCCGCTGAACAACCCGACATAAAAAACATAGTTTTCCGGCTTTGGCGATTTAGCCAAAACAATTTTATCTCCCAAAGAAGATAATGCAAAAAAAAGATAACTAATAATAATTACTATTAACCACAACATTCTTTAAGTATTTCTTTAATTTTTAATACTCCTAATTGAGTTCCATCAACAAATCCCTGCATAGCTATTTTTGCAAGATTTCCTTCATTTATTTCATTCATCAGCCATTTCCTAACAAATTTTATATTTTTTTGCTCTATTCCAAATCCTGACTCTAATATCCATTGCTTGTTTATATTTTCATGGGAACCTATCGTTGGAGCAATCACAATCGGCAAGCCTAAGGCAGTATAAAAAGAAAGTTCGCTCGGTTTTGTCCAAAGAATATCAGTTCGTCGAAGAGCCTTATTGAATCTATCATAATATTCTTCAAAAGTTGATTCATAAAGAATTTCTATTCCAGCCACAGTATCAAGTTCGGCAACGGCTAATTCCTTTTCAAAATACCATTTGATTTCTTTTCTTGTTCCCGCCACTAAAATCACTTTCATTTTTTTCTCCTTTATTTCCTTAGTAAATGCCTTTACTATTTCGATGCCATATTCCTTCTGCGCCCCAGCACCGCCAACCGCAAACATAATTGTGAGCGGTCTACCAGACTTATTAGGCAAGGAACCCAAATTCTTTTCAACAATTACGCCATACTTCCTTCGATAAATCTTATTAGGATCAAGATTTACAATTCTTGTTTTTAAATCGCTTCGGAGTATCTCCATATTTTCTCCTCCGATATTTTCAAGAGGCAATGGATATCCAGTTAAAAAAATATTTTTTTCTGGAACGCCATACATCTTCAAGCGATCATAAGCTCTTTCTGTCGAAGCAAAATATCTTATCTTTGTCGTTTCTGGCTCCATTGGAGCCCAAGACCTTGAGATATCAGTATCACAAACAACACAAAAAATATTACCGGAATAATTAAAATGTTCTGCCATAAAAGCAGGAGTAAAAAAAGTTGAAATAATAGGAATTTTTTTCCCCCGAGAAATTTTTTCTAACCCTTCAATCAAATCCTTTCCCCATCCTCTTGCAAACAAAGGATACATTCCTTTCTGGGTAAAGCTTGAACCTGTCAGATTTTTATCAGTATAAAATTCGCCAACCGCTTGGGTAGCGTCAAAAATAGAAAACATTATGTTCCCTAAAATTGGAACCTTCTTAAATCTTGAAACAAATTCATAAAATGCCTGAGAATTATCCCAAAAACTCCTATCGGTCTCCGGAATATTCTTATAATTATTAGCATTTATGATTTTTTTTCTTAAGGCAAAAGATTTTAATGTATGGGCAGTACGTTGATGTCCATATCCCATATCAATCGACAGAATAAAAGCTTTTTTCATAATAAATTTTATTAGTTCTATATGCCTTAATTATATCTTAAAGAAACAAAAAATCAAAGAGCATATTTTTTTCTTTTTCTATAGATAAAGATTCCTATTAAAGCATAAAAAATAATTGCTAACTCAAAAGAAAAAGTAAAATATATAAATGGAGTTGCCGAAAAAATCTTAGCAATAGAAATTAAGACAAGAATAAACGGATAAAGCAAAAAAGCGACAAAACTATGGACAAATGGAATAAAAAATAAAAAACAATAAATAAATCCGAGGCCAAGGCAAATTGGCATAATTGGAATTATCAATATATTGGCCAAAATCGAAAAAAATGAAAAAGATTGCGATGTCAAAAATAATATTGGCAATACGAAAATTTGCGCTGCAAATGTAGTTGCAAATAATTCTCGCAAGTAATTCATTTTTCCTTTGAATAATTTCAAGAAAAAATCGTTAATTAGAGAAGATAAAAATATTAAGCCAGCTACTGCTAAAAAAGAAAGCTGGAAGCCAAGGTCATATTTTAAAACTAAAGGATTATGCAAGCACATCAAAAAAGCTGCCAAAACTAGCATTCTCCAATCCTGAGCTTGACGGTCGACTATCTTCGCCAAATAAACAAAACCTATCATTATGCCAGCTCTGACACTAGATGCCGGAAAAAAAATCAAGAACATATAACAAAAAATCAATAGTAAGACAAATACCAGAGATTGCTTTTTCCAAAAACCTAAAAGTAAGAAAAAACTGAACAAGAAAGATGCTATCAAAATGAAATGGGAACCAGAAATAGCAATAGCATGACTAATTCCACTTTTTGATAATTCTTGCTTGAAATCAACTGACATTTTTTCCGATTCGCCAAGAACCATCGCTTGGACTACCTGGGCTTGGCTCGGAATAAAATCGGCATCAATCGAATCAGATATCTTGCTTTTTATCTCATTTATTGCAAAAAGAAAAAAATTTGAATCTTCTTTTCCAATTACTTTAATATCAGGATAATACAAAATAGCAGAAATATTTTCTTTTGCTAAATATCCGCGATAATCAAAGCTAGAAAAATTTTTTGGCTTTTTAAGCATTCCAAAAGCTTCTATCTTATCGCATTCTTCAATTATAGAATACTTATCACTAGAAATCAGAACCTTCCCCCAATTTCCTTCTTGATTATCAACGTTTGTTACCTCTACTATTATTTTTTTCTTATCAAAGCCTTCAGAATTCCGAACGACTTTCCCAACAATAGTTATCTTGGCATTATCAAAATCCAAAATAGGCGCATCAAATATTTTGGATAAATGTAATCCAAATAAGAAGATTCCAAAAGAAAAAGATAAGAAGCCTAGCCCATAAATAATCAAAGGTTTTTTGTAGAACAGACCGACAGTTGATAATCCCAAGATTAAAAACACAATTGCGCTATAAAAATAATCAGAAATAAAAAAAGAAGCAAAAAATATGCCTCCCAGATATGATAAGCAAAACACTAAAAAAATATTCGCCTTATGCATTTATTTAAAAAATCCTTTTTTAAATTTTTTAACAAATAATACACCAGCTAAAAATCCTCCGACGTGTCCCGCATAAGCAACCATATCATTATTACCTAAAGACAAGAACTGCAAGACAAACCAAATAATGATAAAAATAACAGCTGGAATAGAAGCAAGAAACCATATGAAAAACGGAACGATAGACTTAATTTTATTGCGTGGAAACATCACCAGATAACCTCCTAAAACACCAGAAATTGCCCCTGAAGCGCCGATCACAGGAATAGTTGAACCAATAGACGTCAATGCATAAATAACAGCCGAAAAAACGCCACAAAATAAATAAAAAATCAAAAATTTTAAATGCCCCATCTTTGATTCCAAGTTATCTCCAAAGACCCATAAAAACCAGACATTGCCTAATAAATGAAAAATATCAGCATGTAAAAACATTGATGAAAAAACTGTATAAAATTTTCCATTCAAAAAATCAGCACTGCGGAATCCATAAAAATCAACACAAAAATCAAGGTAAGAAAACGTATAAAAAAATATGGCGACATTTATAATTATCAAAAGAATTGTAAATATCGGCCACTTGCCTTTTATTCTATTCTCATCATAAAGAGGAAACATAAGATTATAAGATTAAAACTATCTTATTCTGCAGATTTCAAATAATGGGCTTATCTTATCTGTAACTTTTTCAAAAAAATCATAAGGAAAAGATTTTGATCCTTTTAACGAATTATCAATCAGATCTTTTTCGGGATTAAATTGCTGCAAGAAATATTTTTTTGCCGGTCCAATACTATTTGCAATAGAAATAATATCCTCCATATTGTGGATTCCAGGAACAACAGTCGTCCTGAATTCATAATCAATTCCAGAATTTTTTATTATTTCAATTGACTGTTTTATTTTTTCGATATCGCTGTCTACCCCTGTAGCTATTTTATATTTTTCAGCTGTGAGCGGAGCCTTTATATCCATCGCAATATAATCAATTAATTTTTTCTCAATTAATTCTTTTATTTTTTCACTATTAGTTCCATTGCTATCAAGTTTTATAAAATAACCCATAGCTTTTAATTTCGAACAAAAATCATCTAATTCAAAGTTTAAAGTCGGTTCGCCTCCACACAAAACCACTCCTTCAAGCATTCCTATCCTGCTTTCTAAATATTCTAATATTTTTTCTTCGCTTAATTCTGGATGCTGTTTTATCTTTTCCGGCAATACCAATTCGCTTGAATAGCAAAAAGGACATCTAAAATTACACCCAGACAAAAAAACTATGCAAGATAGTTTCCCCGGATAATCAATAAGAGTAAATTTTTGGAATCCTCCAATAATCATAATTGTAAAAATGTGCGGTTTTTACCGCACACTTCTAAATTTTTAAATTAAATACTAAACGTTTTTCTATCAGCAAATTCTTTTTGTTTCCCCTCATTCCATTGGGATACTGGCCTAATATAACCGACCACTCTGGAATAGACTTCTGTCTCCTGATAATTCCTAAGAGATTGATCTTTTGTAAAACATTCATTACATTTAAAAACCATTTTCTCTTTTCCATTCCCTAGGTCATATTTGAGCAAATGGCCATTCTTTATTTCATTATTTTCATCTACCACTATTTCTTTGTCGCAATCATGACAAAAAAAATTTTGAATTTCCATATATTTATTAGCAGAATGATTTATTTTGCCTATTTTTTTCCCGCAAAATAAATCATTTTGCATAAATTAGTCTTATTTATTTTTTAAGATTAGCTAAAGAATTTTTTAAATTAAATTCTTTTCTGTCAGCAAATTCTTTTTGTTTCCCCTCATTCCATTGGGATACTGGCCTGATATAACCGACCACTCTGGAATAGACTTCGCAAGGCTGTTCTATTGCGCATTTCGGACAAGCGAAATGTTTTCCAGCAATATAGCCATGAGTAGGACAGATTGAAAAAGTAGGAGTAATAGTGATATAAGGCAAACGATTTTTTTCAAAAGCTTTTTTAATCAAAGTCTTCAGATTTTCAATATCGGTAATTTCTTCACCTAAAAAGAGATGTTCTACGGTTCCTCCAGTGTATTTGCACTGTAAGTCATCCTGTAATTTTAATTCTTCAAAAACATCATCAGTATAATTTACTGGCAATTGAGTCGAATTCGTATAATAAGGAACTTTCTTAGTGCCAGATGCAACAATCTCTGGATACAATTTTTTATCTTTCTGAGCCAATCTATAAGCAGTTGATTCTGCTGGAGTAGCCTCTAAATTATAAATATTATTTGTTTCCTGTTGAAACTGAACTAGCTTTTCTCTCATAAAATCCATAATTTCTAATGAAAAAGAAACTCCTTTTTTAGATCCAATATTCTCATCCATAAAATTAAGCAAAGCTTCATTCATTCCAACAATTCCAATCGTCGAGAAGTGGTTGGCAAAATATTGTCCTTTTGCTTTTTTTACTCCCATTAAATAATGCCTTGAATACGGATAAAGCCCCTTGCTCGTATATTCTTCAATAGATTTTCTTTTTATTTCCAAACTTTCTTTTGCATATTGCATTACTTTGCCCAATCTTTCAAAAAAGTCTTTTTTAGTTTTTGATAAGTACCCTATCCTTGGCAAATTAATCGTAACTACCCCAATACTTCCCGTTAAAGATCCTGAACCAAAAAGTCCGCCACCTCCACGATTACTCAATTCAGATAAATCAAGTCTTAAACGGCAACACATTGACCTTACATCTTCTGGCTTCATATCAGAATTGATATAATTTGCAAAATAATTAATTCCATATTTTGCTGAAGCTTCAAACATTGGAATCAAGGCTGGATCATCCCAAGGAAAATCAGGAGTTATATTAATTGTCGGTATCGGGAAAGAAAATGGCCTTCCACTTCGATCTCCTTTTATCATAACTGTATAAAAAGCTCTTACAAGAACTTTCATCTCTTCTTCAAATTCACCATAAGTTTCTTTTTGGGGAGCCCCTCCGATTATTACCGGTTGTTTTGCGAAAACTAGAGATGGTTTTAAATCAAGAGTAATATTAGTAAAAGGACACTGAAAACCTACTCTCGTTGGAACAGCCATATTGTAAAGAAATTCTTGAATCGCTTGTTCTACTTGGACGTAACTGAGATTATCATAACGGATAAAAGGAGCCAATAATGTATCAAAATTTGAAAAAGATACTGCTCCAGCAGCCTCCCCCTGAAGGGTATACATAAAATTAACTATTTGACCCAAAGCTGTACGAAAATGTTTTGGAGGAGAAGACTCTATCTTTCCAGATACACCGCCAAATCCTCCTTGAAGCAATGCATATAAATCCCATCCGACACAATAACAAGCAAGCGTATCCAAATTATGAATATGCATATCTCCAGACTCATGAGCCTCTCTTACTTCCTGAGGATAAATTTTGTTAAGCCAATATTTTTTGACGATATAAGAAACTCCATAATGATTTAATCCCTGAAGAGAAAAAGTCATATTAGAATTTTCTTGGACTTCCCAATCTAATTTATCTAAATAATCATCAACTCTATCAACAGCTTCTTCACTAATCTCTTCCGCTTCTCTTATTCTTCTCCTTTGCTCTCTATAAAGAATATATGCCTTAGCAGCATCAACTTCATCTTCAAGCATTAACGATTCTTCGACAATATCTTGTATCTCTTCAACAGTAGGAATTTCATTTTCTTTGTATCTCCTGTTTAAAATATCAACTACCTTATCCGAAATATGATTTGTCTTCTCGCCATTCCCAGAATCAGTGAAAGTTATTGCTTTGAATACAGCTTTTGTGATCTTTTCTTGATTAAATTCTACAAGATCACCATTTCTTTTTCGTATTTTAGTGATTTTATTTGTCATGATATTACAATTCTATCCTCCCCTAAAATCGCTGTCAATTTTGACAAAAATCTATAAGATTTTCTTGATTTTTTATGGGTCTGTTGATAATTTTTGGGATATAAATATCTTATAACCCATATGAATTTTTAAAAAAAATTACTTATTAGGACTAGTAGCAATAATAGTAATCCTAATTTCATCTTTATTTAAAGATTCGTCTCGAGATGCGCCAAAAATAATTTTTGCACTTGGCGAAACTCTCTTCTTGACCTCTTCTGCTATTTTTTTTATCTCTGAAACTGTTGCACTTCCAGATCCAGAAGCAACATTAAAAAGAATGCTATTTGTTTTCTCAAGAGAAAAACCGCTTATTGATAAAGAAAAAGCTTTATCAATTGCTTTTATTGCTCTATCCTTCCCCTCACCTTTTCCTGTTCCAAAAAAAGCGACTCCTCCATTTTTCAAAGTTTCTTTTATGTCAGCAAAATCAAGATTCAATATTCCAGTATTTGAAATAATATTAGAAATACTTTCTACTGCTTCTTTAAGCAAGTCATCACATTTCTGAAAAGCATAATCGATCGTAGCTTTTGGCGGAATTATACTAACTAATTTATCATTCGGTATAACAACTAAAGTATCTATATTCTGTTTTATTTCTTCTAAACTCGAAAGCGCAATTTTTCTTCTCTTCTTTCCTTCAAAAGAAAAAGGCAAAGTGACAACACCAATAGTCAGTACGCCTAATTTTTTTGCTATTTCAGCAACAATCGGCATAGCACCAGACCCTGTTCCTCCGCCAAGCCCAGCTGAGAGAAAAACTATATCCGCATTTCTTATTACATCTTCTATTTCTTTCTGGCTTTCCCTTGCAGCCATAGCCCCAATCTCTGGTTTCATTCCTGATCCAAGCCCATTAGTAGTTTTCTCTCCGATTTTCATTTTTAAGTGGGCGTCTTTTTTCTTCAGATCTTGGACATCCGTATTCATACTTATGAGATCAGCATTCTTAATACTTCCTCCAAATAAACGAGAAATAGTATTACAGCCAGCTCCGCCTATTCCAATTACTCTTATCTTGGTCATTTTTTTACGGAATTAAATTTCCAATTATTTCTCCAATTTTCCCAAAAAATCCTTTTATCCGACCATTTCCAGATTTCCCTTGGTCTGTCTCATCTTCATCTAACTCATCAATAACCAAACCGCAGACAGTTACGTAAGAAGGATCTTTATCTAATCCCGGAAAATCCTTCGCATATCCAATTCGACAAGGAAGATTGAATTCTTTTTTTGCTATATCGACAATTCCTGGCAATTTTGCACCACCACCGATAAGAATAATTCCTCCCGGTAAAAGTCCGGAGTTAGCAGAAGAATTAATCTGCTCAGTAATTAATTCAAATATTTCTGACACTCTTGCTTCAATTATTTTTTTTAATTCTTTTTCATAAAAATAAAAACAATTCTTTTTTTGAGGTTTTTCTTTTTTCGCTAAAACAATTTTCTTATTTGGATTAGGCTTTCCTGATATTTCTATTTTTTTCTTTATTAATGGTTCATCATATTCATCTTCATTATCATCTTTCGGATTAGCGCCAAAAACAGAATCAAGGTTAAGTTCTATTTTTTTTGATTGACCGCCTTTGCAATCAGTAAGGCAACATCCGAATTGCTGTTTGATTTTTTCTGCTATTTCTATTTCTGTCTTGAATCCGATAGCAATATCATTTGTAATATTAGATGATCCAACAGGATAAACAGCCGAATTAATCAATCTTCCATCCTGATAAATAATAACGCTAGAAGTTCCAGCTCCAATATTAACAACAGCAACGCCAAGTTCTTTCAAATCCTGATTCAAGACTACTCTGGCATCAGCAATCGGATTAGCTATTATTCCATCACTATTGCCGATCCCCGCAACACTCAAAGACTGGTCAATACTCTCTCTGTCTGAAAAAAAGCAAGTTAAAACTAAGGCATCTAATTTCAATTTATATCCTTGTAGTCCGATAGGATTTTTTATTTCACCTTCATCATCCAATATCCATTCCCTTGGATAAACTCCTAATATCTCCTTATTAGTAAGAACTGGTCCAATCTTTTCCTGAACTTGAAGATTAACTCTTTCAACATCCTCCGCAGAAACTTTTCCATTAGCACGGCCAACTAAAATAGTTTCTTGGCTTGGAATCATTTCTATCTTACTTCCATTGATATTCACATATATTTCATCCAATTTCTGTCCATCAAATTTCCGTTCTGTTCGCATCACTAATTCCTGGATTTTTTTACCAACTTCGACTGGATTTCTTACTCTTCCCTTCTGCACTCCAGCAGATTTCAACTTATCAAAAAACAAAACCTCCTGGATTTCGCCAGTATTAGGATCTTTTTTAACAGTCAATATTTTAATAGTATCTGTGCCGATATCAATACCAGTAACAATTTGAGGTTTTGCCATTTTTAATTATTTTACTTTTACTTTTTTATCTTTAAAAAACATTGCAAGATATTTATCCTGCTTTAAAAACATCTTTTTCGCATCTTCTTCGTTCTTTTCATGGTCATAATCCAAGAGATGCAAAATACCATGAATTAAAACCTTTACTAATTCATTTTTAAAAGAAACATCTGCTGAAACTGCATTTCTTTTTACCTCATCAGGGCAGATCACTATTTCAGGCAAGACAAAAGATTCTACCGATAAAAAATCCTTTATGCTACCGAAAGAAAGAACATCTGTCACTCTATCTTTTTTCCTATATTGTCGATTCATTTTCTGGATATCTTCCTCATTTACAATTACTACAGAAATATCAACTTTTTTACTTGTTTTTTCTTTAGCTAAGACTACATTAGCTACATCAATAAGGAATTTTCTATCTATTCTCTTAAAACTTGAATTCAAATTTTGGATCTCAATCATTGTTATTATATATTTTACTAAATAATCTGATTTATTGCAAAGAATTAGGAATCGCAACAATATAATTAAAGCATTGATTACTATTATAGCATAATAAATTAAAATATCCTCAAGTTTTTATAATTTTCGTAGCAAAAAACTCGCCTGAACGAGTTTTTATCTTTAAAACCTTATTTTCCTAATAATTCTCTTACAATTTGCCCGACTAAAGTGCCATCTGACCTTCCTTTTGTTTTTGGTACGATTTCTTTCATTACGATTCCGATATCTTTTATATCTTTCGCCCCAGTTTTTTCAATTGTCTCTTTTACCAAAACTCTTATTTCTTCTTCAGTCAGTTCAACAGGCATATATTTTTTTAAGATATCTAATTCTGCCTTCTCTCCTTCTACTAAATCAGTCCTTCCTCCTTTTTCAAAACTAGCAATACTATCTCTCCTTTTTTTGACTTCAGAAGAAACGACTTCTAATATTTCTTCATCGGTCAATTTTGATTTATCAGCTAAATCTTCTTCACTTAAATTTTTATCAGCCTCAAACAGCCTAACTCTTTTTTCTATTTCTTTATTAGTGATAGCTGCCTTAAGCATTCTAAGGCAAGAAACAGACTTTTCATCTTTTGCTTTTTGACTGGCTATCAAATCTTGTTTTATTTGTTCTGATAACATTTTTTTTAAAAATATTTACTTAATTAAAAACAGCTCATTACAAATAACGGCTGTTTAAAAAATGGCTAAATTTTTCCGAGTTTCTTTTTTTTATCATACTCAATTTTTTTCTTAACCCTTACTAGCGCAGCACGCTTTCCAAGGTTATCACTCTTAATCCTGACTCTAAACTTCCTTTTTCTTGCTTCAACCAATACTCCGCTGCTCTTAACAGCTTTTGTAAATCGGTAAACCAATGACTGGGATGTTTCTTTCGGTAATTTACTAATTTTCATATTCTTTTTACTAAAATTTTATTTTAACTTTAATCTTCTTCTTTTATTCTTTTTTTAATTTCTTTTACTATATCTTCCTGAGGAATTTCAGATTGTTTTCCAGTTTCCATATTTCTGATAATAGCAATATTTTGGATAGCTTCTTTTTGTCCGATAATTACGACATTCTTGATTCCAAGCTTATTTGCTTTTGCTAATTGAAATTTCAAAGAATCTTTACTGAAACATTCCGCAACTCTCATATTTGATCGGCGAAATTCTTCCATAATAGCCATTCCCCTTTTTTTTGCAATTGGCCCAATCTGAGCTAAAAAGACTTCAATATTTTTTTTAGTAGAAACATCTACATTATTTTCCTTCATCTTTTGGATTATTCTTTCTACTCCAACAGCCATACCGCAAGCAGGAACAACCTCTCCCGCGATAGCTTTTCCCAAGATATCATATCTTCCTCCTCCTGCCAAGGCCTCTTGCCTACCTCCAGCATTGTCTTGTACTTCAACTTCAAAAACAGTTTTTGTGTAATAATCCAAGCCTCTTACCAAAAATGGATCCAATATATAAGGAATTTTTAGTTCATCTAAGTATTCTAAAACCTCCTTCAGATGAGTTTTGCAATCTTCGCAAAGATAATCCATTGTTTGCGGAGCTTGCGCTATTATCTCCCGACATTTCGGATTTTTACAATCAAGAACTCTTAAGACATTAGTTTTTGAACGATTCTGACAATCATGGCATAAATCAGTTTTTTTATTTTTTAAAAACTTTGTTAAGGCCTTTTTATATTCGCCCCTGCAGTTCTCATCACCAATAGAATTTATCCTGACAATCAAATTCTTGATTTTTAAATCTTCTAAAATATTATAAAGGATTATGATTGTTTGTGTGTCGAAAAGAGGATCAGAATCACCGATTACTTCAGAACCAAATTGGAAAAACTGTCGATATCTTCCAGCCTGAGGCCTTTCATATCTGAAAAATGGTCCATAATACCAGAGCTTGACTGGTTGGGGCATTGAAATCATTCCATTTTGAAAATACGCTCTCATTGTCGGAGCAGTTCCTTCTGGTCTCATAACGACTGCATCTCCCCCCTTTGTCTTAAAACTATACATCTCTTTTTCTACGATATCAGTATTTTCACCAATACTGCGAATAAAAAGATCCATTGATTCTAAAATAGGAGTTTCAATCCGATTATAATCATAATAATCAAAAAACTTCTTAATAGTTTCAAAAACTTTTTGATAATAAGCCTGTTCTTCTGGGAGGATATCATGCATTCCAGTTGGCGTTTGGAATTTTAGCTTACCCATAAATTTGAATTTAAAAAATTAATAACTCTCCTTATCAGTTTCTGTTTTCTTATTCAACAAATCAGTAACAGAAAAAGTAAAAGCAACTTTTCCAATAATATTATCTTTTGGCAATAACCCCCAAGATCTTGAATCGGCAGAATAATTCCTATTATCTCCCAAAACAAAATATTCGCCTTCCTTCAAAGTAATCGGTCCATAAGTAGCACCCCTAATCCATGAAGATATTGTGCTTTCAGGCAAATAATTTTCATCAAGGCTGATTGTTGTATTATCAACACTTGTTATCAGAATTTTAGTATCCTTTATCTCTACAGTTTCTCCTGGGTATCCGATAATCCTTTTTATATATTTAAGACTAGGATTTTTAGGGTATTTGAACACTATAACATCGCCTCTTTTAGGCGTATTAAAACGATAGGACAACTCATCAATAATCAAATAATCAGTAGAATGATAATTTGGTTCCATTGAAGCCCCGCTTACCATAAAAGGCTGAAATACAAAAATCCTTATAGGTATTACTATTATAAGGGCAATTAAGATAATTTTTCCTAAATCTATGATTTCACTTAATAAATTTTTTTTCTCCATTGGATAAATAATACATTATATATGTAGATTTGACAAGAAAAAATCCTTATCATCAAAAAGGCAAGGATTTTTAATTTTTGATCTATTTTTTTGTCTTTTTTGCTACAAATTCAGCTAATTCTGCCAATCGACAAGAATATCCCCATTCATTATCATACCAAGCTAAAAGCTTTACCATATTCTTATTAACTTTCGTAAATTCTGTATCCAAAATTGATGAATAAGGATTACCAATAAAATCAGAAGAAACTAACGGCTCATCTTCGACAAAAAGTATTCCTTTTAAATCTCCGCTTTTACTCTTTTTCCTGAAAGTTTTTATAAGTTCTTCGACTGTTGTTTCTTTTTTAATAACACAACTAAGATCAACAACAGATACTACTGGCGTAGGAACCCTAATTGCAAAACCATCTAATTTTCCTTTTACAGTAGGTATCACTTTATAGATTGCTTTTGCGGCGCCAGTACTTGTGGGTATAATATTTTCAGCAGCAGTCCTAGCGCGTCGCAAATCTTTATGAGGCAGATCTAATACTCTTTGATCATTAGTATAAGAATGGACAGTAGTCATGAAGCCATTAACAATTCCATATTCGTCTTCCAAAACTTTTACAATCGGAGCAAGGCAATTAGTCGTACAAGAACCCATATCAATAATAGACTCGCCCTTATATTGTTTATGGTTAATTCCAATAATATATGAAGGAACATTATCAGATTTGCTCGGAGCAGAAATAATAACTTTTTTCGCTCCTGCATTTATATGGCGCATAGCATCTTCTTTTTTTGTAAATTCTCCCGTACACTCCAGAACAACATCTACTCCAAGGCTTTTCCATGGAAGATTTTCCGGTTCTCTTTCTGCAAATAATTTTATTTCTTTCCCATCAATAGTAATCGAATCTTTTTTTGAAACAATATCGTGGTCATAAGTTCCATAAACAGTATCATATTTGAATAAATGCGTTAATGTAGCACTATCAGTAAGATCATTAATAGCTACTACATCAATATCAAGCTCATCTTCAATGATTGCTTTTAGGGCACATCTGCCTATCCTGCCAAAGCCATTTATTGCTATTTTTTTTGCCATATTTTTAAAATATTTTAACTTATTCTTTCTAAATCATATTTTACTATAAAAAATTTCTACCTGCAAACTTATTTTTTTAAAAATAAACGAGGAGAGACCTCTCCTCGTTTTTTAATCGTCAATATTTAATTTTTCAACAATCGTTTTTCGATCAAACCCCACGATAAATTCTCCATCAATATCTAATACCGGAACAGTTGATTGTTTTGTTTTTTCTAACATTTCATCCTGAGCTTTGAGATCTTGAGTCACATCAATGACTTCAAATTCTATCTTCTTTTCCTGTAAGAACCTCTTAAGCGTCATACAGTACGGACAAGTAGGTGTAGAAAATAATCTTACTTTTGCCATTTTATTTTATTATTTTGTTATTTTAAAAATTAATTATCAAATAATTTCATTCTCTTAATATTACTTCTGTTTTATTTTTCTAGCAACACCCCTCCAAATTTCTAAACTGAAAAAATATTAATATTTTATACACTACCCTCCATAATTTCTTCTTCTATTGCCGTCAATCTATTATACTTTGCCAGTCTCTCTCCTCTTACCGGTGCTCCTGACTTTATGAACTCTGCACCAATGCCAACTGCAAAATCAGCAATAAAATCATCAATCGTATCACCTGACCTATGAGAAACCATTCTCTTCCATCCAAAGGATTTTGCTAAATTAGCAGCTTCAATAATTTCTGAAATAGAACCTATTTGATTTATTTTCAGCAATGCTACATTACAAGCTTTCTTTTCTTCTGCCTCTTTTATAATTTTAGGATTACTGACCAACAAATCATCTCCAATTACCATAATCTTATCGCCAAACTCTCTAGTGATATTTGTAAAACCAGCCCAATCATCTTCTGCAAAAGGATCTTCGATTCCAATAATAGGATATTTTCCAATTAAATCTTCATAATATTCAAGTAAATCTTCAGTAGTAAAAGCTCCCATCTTAGTTACATAATAACCATCTTTCTTGAACTGGGAAGCAGCAACGTCCATAATAATGTCGAAAGAAAGCGCTCTTGATTCAACTGATTTCATAATAGTAGCAAGCGCGATATCAGGCAACTCTATCGGAGGAGCAAATCCTCCTTCATCTCCCACATTTGTCGCAATATTCGAATAATTCTTCTTAATAATTTCTTTTAAATAATAATAAGTTTCCGAAGCGATTTTTAAATTTTCTCTAAAAGTAGAAGCATTTGGAGCAATCATAAATTCCTGAAAATCCAATTCATTTCCAGCATGAGCTCCCCCATTGATGATATTAAATCCTCCTCTCGGCAAAAATAACTGACTATTATTTTGCGCCAAAGAAGCAATATATCTATAAAGAGGTATATTTTTTGCTTTTGCTCCTGCACGACAAACTGCCATTGAAACTCCCAAAATTGCATTTGCGCCAAGATTAGATTTATTTTCAGTACCATCAAGTTTAATCATTAAATCATCAATTTCTTTTTGATTTATCGGATCAAGACCAACAACACTTGAAGCGATAACTGTATTTACATTTTTAATCGCATTCAAAACCCCCTTGCCTCCATATCTATTTTTATCTCCATCTCGTAATTCTAATGCTTCATTTACTCCAGTAGATGCTCCAGATGGAACACTATCAATAAAAGACCCGTCGTCTGTTATTACGCAAACTTCAATAGTCGGATTTCCTCTTGAGTCAAGTATTTCCCTTGCTTTAATTGATTTTATATTAGACATTAATTTTTCTTTAAATATTTATATGCATACATTGCTGCTTTTGCGCCTTCGCTACAAGCGACGATAATTTGTTTCACTTTTCCATTACTCACATCTCCTGCTGCAAATATTCCTTGAGCACTTGTTTCACAAGTTTCTTTATTGATTAAGATTTCACCCTGGCTATTTAAATCTACTAAACCTCTAAAAATACTGCTTGCTGGAACATATCCAATCTGGATAAAAATACCATCAACTAATAATATTATTTCTTCTTCTTTCTTCTTAAACACGATTTTTTCTACACTGTTATTTCCTTCAATTCTTTTAACTTCTGCCTCAAGAATGATTTCAATTTTTGGATAAAGCGAAGTCACAATTTCCTGATTAGCTTTTGAAGCTAATACTTCTTTTCCCTTTTCTAATATATAGATTTTACTGGCATAAGAAGATAAGAATCTTGCCGCTTCAAATCCTGCTTCTCCTCCGCCTATTACAGCAACAATCTTATCTCGAAACAATGGTCCATCACAAGTAGTGCAATAACTAAGTCCGCGCCCTAAATATTTATCTTCGTCTTCAGCTCCCAAATGCCGATGATTAGCACCAGTAGCAATAATTATTGACTTGCTATAAACTTCTTTTGAACTTAGTTTTATTTTAAAAGTATCATCTTTTTTTACCTCTAAAACCTCATCCTCTATTACTTGGACTTCTTTTGACATAAGCTGTTCTCTCATTTTTTCCATTAAATCAAATCCCGATATTTTTTCAAATCCTGGATAATTTTCAATATCAACAGCCTTGCTCATCATTTGTCCTCCAAAAGATTTTCCCACTACTAAACAATTAAGATTCTGCCTCTTTGCATAAATACCAGCAGTAACTCCGGCAGGACCTAAACCAATAATAATGAGATCATAAACCATTTTTTTAAAATTTAATATTTTTTAAAAACTCGCGAGTTTCTGGCCCAAACTTAGGATCTTTCAAAAGCAAAGTTAAGAACGATCTAAGCCATGAAGAACGGCTTCCGCACTCAAGCCAATCTCCTTTTATCTCATAGCCATAAACTGGCTTTCCTTCATTTACCATCATTCCTAATATTTGAACTATGCCAAAATCTTTCTGCAATAGTTTCTTATGTTTTGTCATATAGTCAAAAACATCAGAAGTCAAAATCATCCGGCCTAAAATTGCTAAATCAGAATTAGTTTCGCCATTTTTAGGCTTTTGGATAATCTTTTTAACTTTATAAAATCCATTAGCAATTTTATCTCCTTCAACTACGCCATAACTATGCAACTTATCTGCAGGCAGTTTTTTTAATCCGAGAACAGGACATTGGCAATTCTTAAAAACCTCTACTAATTGAGAAAAACCTGGATCTTCAGAATAAACAACATCATCGCAAAAAAATACACCACAAGGATCTTTTCCTGCAAAATTTTTTGCCTGATAAATTGCGCTTGCATCCCCTGCAGGAATTTTTTGTACAACCGAAGAAAAATCTATATTAAATGCTACGCTATGAAGCAATTCCAATTCTTCTTTTTTCCCTTTTTCAGCTAAAAAATCTTCTAATTTCTTATTTTTAGAAAAATATTCCATGGCTTCTTTCTGCTTCGGCCTTGTTACAAATTGTATTTCTTTTATGCCAGAATCGTAAGCCTCTTTTACTGAATATTGGACAAGCGGTTTATCTAAAAGCGGAATCATTTCCTTAGAAAGAGTTTTTGATAAGGGTAAGAATCTTGTACCCAATCCAGCTATTGGAAAAATTGCTTTTTTGACGTCTAACTTCATTTTTTTATATGATTTTATTTTTAACTACAAAAAATTATTTTTAAAAATAATTAACTCTTTTTTTCTTTTCTTAAGAATGCAGGAATATCAAATATTTTTTCTTTGCTATCTTCTTCTTCTCTTTCTAATCGCTCCATTTCTTTTACTTGAAGAGCATTTCTTCTTATCTCCTTATCTTCACTATTATTATCGGTTTCAATTAATTCAGTTTTTTCTTTTTTAATTGCTGGAGCAGTTTCTTTTTCTATTTTTTTCTTTTTTAGTTTTTCTCCTTCCTTTTTTGAAGAAATTTTCTTTTGCGTTTTTTCTCCTTGTTTTATTCCTTTTGGAAGAATATTATTTTCTTTTCCTTTTTCCTTTTTGCTTTCTGATTCTAGATTTAATATACCATCCTTTACAACAGGCTTTAATTTACTATTCTTAACTTTCCAATCGCTCTTAGCAATATTTTTCCCATCTAAAGTTGTTGAAAAAATAGTAACTCTTATCTCATTTTTCAGTTTCTGATTCTGAGACAATCCAAAAATAATTCTAGCATTAGGAACATGAACGCTTATTTTTTCACTTACTTGAAACAATGACTGTAATGATAAATCTTTAGAACTCTCAATATTAAAAATGATATTATCAGCATCTTCAAAATTATAATCTAAAATAGGATTTTTTAAGATATTTTTTGTAAATTCTTCTAAGTTCTGGCCATTCTTTATTCTGATCATATCAATATATGCTAATTTTTTTGTTCCTTCAAGTACAGTCCGAATATCTGCCCAATCAATATTTATCAATCCTGGGTTATAAATTGTTCTGAATAAGCCTTCTAAGCAATTTGCCAAATGATTATTCAGCAAACCTAAAGCTTCAGAAAAAGAAAGTTCTTCACGGCTAAGTGAAAATATTTTTTCATTAGGCAAAACCATATACGCATTGATATTTTCCTTCAATTTTTCAAGCGCGCTATTGGAATAATCCATCTTTTTTTTGCCCTCAAAGGCAAATGGCAAAGTAAAAATACTAAGAGTTGATAATTTTAAATCATTAGCTATTTTTGCAAAAACAGGCACAGCTCCCGTACCAGTCCCTCCGCCGAAAGACGAGACTATAATATAAAGATCTTTTTTATCGACAAACAAGTTTTTTATCCTTTCGATATCTTCTCTAGCAGCTTTTTCCCCAACAGAAACATCACTGCCACATCCAAGACCATTAGTAATCTTTGAGCCGAATGAAAAAGTTTTTAAATTTTTAGAAATAGAACGCAATGCTTGAGTATCAGTATTTGCAACGACAAACTCAATCTTCTGTGAAGAAAAATCCTTTAGTCTTTTTGACAATTCAAAAACTATATTTCCACCGCCTCCTCCGATTCCAATCACTTTTATTCTTACTTTCTTAGTAGAAATTTCATTATCATCATCATGTTTTTTTTCTTCTCTTTTCCTTTTAGCAAAATTTGCACTTTTTATTTTGCTAATAGTATTCGGTATATTTTTTTTAGGCAGTTTTTCCCCTTTTTTTAATGCTTTTTTATTTTGAGGAATAATTTCTTTTTTAATTGTTTTCTTCTTCGTTATCATTTTTTTAGGCTGAGTTTATCTTGCAATTTTCATCTGCTTCTTTTATTTTAAAATTCAATTCTTAAACATCTTTAAAGATAAGTTTTATTTTGCGAATATATTTTTTATTTCTTCAAATCTTTTATTTTCAATTTTCTTTATATTCCTAACTAACACATCAGAAAAATTAATTCCATCATTATTTTTTCTTGGTATTAAATGCAAATGGAAATGAAAAACTGTCTGCTCGCCTGCTACCCCATTAGACTGGAAAATATTAACTCCTTCAGCTTTAAAATCATGCTTCATTTTGATGGCTAAATCTTTTGCCACCAAAATCAATTCTTGCAAATAATCGCTTTCGATTTCAAATATATCTGCAAAATGTTTTTTGGGAACTATTAATGTATGCCCTTCGCTAGCAGGATTTATATCTAAAAACGCAAAAATTTTCTCATTTTCAAATACTTTGTAGCAAGGTATTTCTCCGGCTATTATTTTACAAAAAATACAATTTTCCATATATTTCTATGTTTAAATATACCTTACCATAAAATAATTGTTTAAAACAGTCCTAGTCAAATAATTTATTCATACCTATTTTTTAACTCTTTTTGCAATAAAACAGACGCTTCTAATAAATGATTTCTATCAATTTGCGATAAATCATCTAAATCAGAATGATAAACCTTGAATAACTTTCTTATATCACCGTACATAACAAATAATTTTTTACTATAAAGAGTGGCATTTATAATGGGAAAAGATAGATTGCCAACGTAATCATCATTTTCCAAAACAGTCTTTCCGTTGCCAACGCAATCAACAACAATTATTGACTTTGCTTTATCTAATATCTCTAAGTAATCTTTTTCAAACTCACGAAACCCATGCCCCCAATAAGTCGGTTCGTCATAAGACAACTCTTCGTTGCCAGAAAAAACAAATAAGTTCTTGATAAGTAATTCTGAATCAGAAATAATAGTATCCATAAGAACGGCTATTCCTGATGCGTTGTCCGTTGCTCCCAAAGAAATAGAATCGTAATGGGCAAAAATAACATTATCAGGATTCCTGATATTTCCAACAAGAATATTTAATGAAATATGCTCTTTTTTTTCTACAACAATTTCTGCTGAAACTTTCTTTGAATTAAGAACAATACCTAAATCATTTTTCGAAATAGCAAAAGATGGCGCAGAATAAAAATTACTTTGCGAAATAATCTCACATTCAGGATTAAAATTGAAATTACTATATTCAAAAAGGAATTTCAAAGGAACTAAAGAACTAACGATACTATCTTTTCCATTGATCTTGCCAGAAGTAAATGAAGTTCCTTTTGAAGGAACCAATTTCGAATCAGCTAAAACACAGCTTTTTCTAATTAAAGGTATTGCTGTTTTAAATTCATGTAAAAAATATCCAACGCCATATTGATTCAAAATTTCAATTATATATTTAGCCGCACAAGTTTCAGCTTCCCCTTGCCTCTCTCCAAAGCTTATTAATTTTTCGATAAATTTTATTGTATTGAATTTTTCCATATTTATTAATTTGAAATAGATTATTAAAAAGAAATTTGAGAAAGGACTTATGCGTCCTTTCTCAAAGATATTACTTGGTCTGCAAAATTTTGAAAAATATCAATAATTTTACCACCTTCATTTAAAAAAAGATGAGATAATTTTTCTTGCCAATTAGTTTTTCCAAAAAGCGCCTCATTTATATACATCATAGATAATTGCAATGGAGGAATTTCTACTACAAGCGGGTACAATCCAATTTCCTTTTTAATCATATCCATAGCTCTGCAAAAATGAGTTTTGATATTGCAAACATCTCCTTTCGGATTTTCATAGGTTTCAAACAATATTATTTGTCCAGTCATAAATCCAAGCAAATATAGAGGATAATACCAATCTGCAGGAGGATTTGATCGAGACAGGACATACCCATCTGCAACAACTTTCTTTACTCTAAAACCATCAACATCTTCATAAAGATATTCTGGCTGGTTTATCGCAAAAGAAAGATATTTCTTAAAAGTCGGACCTACATCAATTTCAAGCGGAATATCTTGTCCAAAGGTTTTAATTCTCAAATTATGATGATACTTAGGAAGATTAGTTCCATTTCCATCAATTGAAATTTTGTTAAGCATTTTTCCGGCTTGAGGGAAATCAACGATTTTCTTATATCTTACAATGGGATCGCCATTTTTTGAATGGCCAGTAATAAAAGGGAGCTTAATTAAGTATACTTTATCTCTATTATTAGTACTAAAAGCATCTTCATTATAGGTCAAATCAAGAGGCTTTAATCCAAGTGACTTGCATGTCATGGAAAAACCTACTTCTTCTATTCTGGCAGTAGCTACTTGTCTACAAAGAGCCCCATAAGTATGATACCTGGATAAATTTAACGAATCATCAAGCAAACTTGAAAAATTCAAAATTCCCCATTTTAAAGAAACCCATTTGTCAATTCTTCTAATAATCTCTTCACTATTCTCTTTCCTTATTTTAATTTCTGAAATAAGATCTTTGTTTTCTTGCACATAATAGCCCAAATTATTCACCTTCTTTTTCAAAGAACTAAAAAGCTGACCCTTACGAGCCAGCTTTGGACTATAGAAAATAATTATTATCTACAAACCAAAGCCGGTCGAATAATCAAATTCCAAAACAAAATAAACAAGCTATAAATTTTTTTAATAATTATTTCTTTCATTTTTTTATACTTCTAATAAAAAAGCTGGCTCTTTCGAGTCAGCTTTTGTTTTATTTAAAATATATACTATCTACAAAACAAAAATGACTCGCCTTTTTGAGCCCAAAACAAGATATAAATATTTTTGATTTGTAAATTTTTCATATTACCGAGTTAAATTTATCAAAAAATTAATTTAAAGTCAAATCATTTCTCTAGCCACTTGCGGATAATAGTCGCGGTCGACAAAGGACTTTCTGCTACCACGATATGCCCTTCTCCCTTCATTACAACCATTTCAATATTCAATAATTTATCAACCAATTTTTTAACAGAATTCAATGGAGCAATCTCATCCCTTTCTCCCGCAATAATTAAAGCATCTGTTTTGATTCTGCTTCCCAAATCAACTAAGTCAGATGCATAGAACTCTTCAAACAATTCAATTGTCGCACGCGGATCAAGACGATTAAATTCCTTTACATCTTTTGCTATCAAATACTTTCGTCTTTTACGACTAGAAGTTTTAAAGACTATTATATGTCCAGCTGTACGATAAACAGGATTTGAAAGCCATTTTTTTTGCAAAGACTTCGGTAAATATTCAGCAATTTTATAATTAAGAGAAGCTATCCTCACAATCATTCCCTCAACCTTGACCACTGGAGTTATAAATACTAGCTTTTCCACTCTTGTCGGATAATAACTGCTGAAATAAAGGCCTATTCTTGCGCCAAAAGAATGGCCAACTAAAATTATTTTTTGGATATCTAATTGGTCTAGAAAATTGTTCAACCACTCCGAATAATTTTCTAAATTATGTTTTCCTTCAAATGGTTCTGATTCTCCGCATGCTGGTAAATCTGGTATTATCAATCGATAATCCGTAAAGGCATTTGCCATATCCATAAGTCCGCTATGACTTCCTGGAAATCCATGCAAAAAAACAATTGCCTTTTTCTTTAAGGCATTTTTTTCCCAATAAAAAATTTTCTTCTCATTGATTATGATCGATTTTCTTTGAAATCTCATTAGTTGTAAATTAAAATTATATCTAGATTATATAACAAAAAATTACTCTTGCAAAACAAAAATAAAAAAAAGATGAACAATATATATTCATCTCTTATAAGGCAATGTCTACAAAATGACTTGCTTACGTGCAAGATATTATTTGCCTTTGCCAACATTAGTATTAATCGGAATATTCTGAGCACAAAGAGGACATTCCTCTTTACCCCAGACATCCAACTTCACATTAACAAGAGCAAACAATTCAGGAACGTCAGCAAAATCCTGTAATGTAATTCCGCCGCGATTAAAAAGAACACCAAGTCCAATAACATTGCCACCAATGTGGCGCACCGCTTTCATCACTTTCTTGATTGAACCACCAGTCGTAATTACATCATCCACGACAAGTACATTTTTATCAGTCACTAATTCATCATAATCACGTCTGATAATAAAAGCATCTCCATTTTTTACTTTCTCGGCATACACGCTAAGAACTTCTTTTCCCATAAGTTCGGTCAAATGATATGCTATCCACTGTGAAAGGATAACCCCTCCGATTACGGGCGCAACAACTACCTGAACATCTTTATCAACAAACTTTTCGGCGATTACTCTACACAACTTCGATATCTCATTAGTATGCGGATAAATCGCATCTTTATTAATATAAGTCGAACCATGCATATCAGAAGTAAAAACAATATGACCTCTAACAATCGCACCAACTTTCTCAAGTAAATAAAGAACATCTTGCTGATCCATTTTTCTCCTCCTTAATACTACTATATCGCAAAATTAAATAACTTCAACCTAACGATTGCTATTCAGCGAGCCATAGGATCGGTTCTTTGCTATGTGCTTTCAAATAATCGTTTGTCTTACTGAAATGTTTACAGCCAAAAAATCCGCTGTATGCCGAAAAAGGTGAAGGATGCGCAGCCTCAAGTATCAAATGCTTTTGCTCATCAATCAACAATCTCTTTTCCTTTGCATATCTTCCCCAAAGGAGAAAAACAATGTTCTGTTTTTTATTAGAAAGCGTTCGAATAATTGCATCGGTAAACTCTTCCCACCCCTTATGCTGATGAGACCCTGCCTGTCCACGTCTCACTGTTAATGTTGCATTTAGTAGCAACACTCCTTGCTCGGCCCAATGCTCTAAATTTCCATGTACAGGAATTTTTCCGCCAAGATCATTTATAATTTCCAAATAAATATTTCGCAACGACGGAGGCATAGAAACATTTTCGGGAACTGAAAAACAAAGTCCGTGCGCTTGTCCCAAGCCATGATATGGGTCTTGGCCAAGAATAACTACCGAAACTTTGTCAAACGGACACAATTCAAATGCGTGAAAAATGAATTTTGGTGGCGGATAAATAATTGCCGTTTTATACTCGTCTTTTACGAATTCGGTCAAATTTTGGAAATATTCCTTTTTGAATTCTTCTTGTAGTGCCTCTTTCCATAAAGGCTCAATACGTACATCCATATTTTGGTTATATTAACTATGTCTTAATGCTAATTCAAGTATAATTATACCTGAATTATACCTTTTTTTTACCTATTATCAACCAATATTTTATACCTCTAAATCCTTTATAGAAACTAAAACCTTCTTCATTTAATTCGGGTTAAAATATTCTTCCACTAAAATCCATAGCTGATAAATTTAAAAATCTATCTCATCGATTCATTTTTCTTGACAATTTTTTTTAACCTGCTAACATATAAACACATACCTCCCCCCTAGGTATATTGACAAAATAAAAAATATCTAATATGAATGCAGATAAAAAGAAAAAAGTTTTAACAGGACTTAAAAAAGCAAATACATCATTATCAAAAATTATATCTATGGTAGAAGAAGATCATTATTGTATTGATATTATGCAACAAAACTTAGCAGTGATTGGCTTATTAAGGTCAGCTCATGAAACGCTAATGTCTAACCATTTAAACACTTGTTTTAAATCAGCTATGGCAGCAAACAATGAAAAAAAGAAAGATCAAATGATTAAAGAAATTTTGAAAGTGATAAATTTATATAATAAATAATAATATGGCTGATATTAATAAATGCTGCGCGCCAAAAAATAAGGATAAAAGCAAAGGGGTTTTATTAGGATTAGTATATGGTTTAATCCCTCATACTTTCTGTATCGCTTTTATACTATTTTCTGTATTGGGAACAACTGCAAGCATTAGCATAATAAAAAAGTTTTTATTAATACCTTATTTCTTTGAAGCCTTAATTATTTTATCCTTAACAATAACCGTTTTATCCTCTGCAATATATCTCAAAAAATTTGATTTATTATCCTTATCTGGATTAAGAATAAAATGGAAATATTTAACTTTAATGTGTTTAGCCACATTAACTATTAATAGTTTAATATTTTTTGTAGTATTTCCTACTGTAGCAAATACTAATAATACAACAGCTGAAAATTATGCCTCAAATTTATCTTCAGGAACCTTAAAAGTACAAATCCCCTGCTCAGGACATGCTCCTTTAATTATATCTGAAATTAAAAAAGAAAATGGAGTAAATTCTGTATTTTTCAAAATGCCTGATACATTTGAAATAAAATATAATTCAAAAATAACCTCTTTAGAAAAAATCATCTCGCTTGATATATTTAAAAACTTTAAAACAACAATTCAATAAGTAAAAGATATAAAGGTCAATTATTAAAATATAAAATTAAAAATATGGAAGACAAAAACAAAAAAGAAGTTTGCGAATGCAGCTGCGGTTGTAAATGCGGATGTAACGAAAAATGTACCTGTGAGCCTGATTGCGAATGCGGATGCAATAAAAAATAATCATTATTGCAAAGCATTAATACAAAAAGCGTACCCTCGGGTACTTTTTTGTATTAATTATATGTTGCGATTAAATTATTAAGATGATATTAGAAACAAGTTTATTTTAGTTCTCTAATTTTCTAATAATTTTTTCAATTTGTTTAAGAGCTACGTCATTACACTCTACCTCATTGTTCTTCAATGCCTGAAAATAATATGAGGCAATTAATTTCATATTATGAGCATCAGCAAAGCTCTTTAAAGTCTGCCCAGTAAATTCCTTGCTATTTTTGATACTGCCACCTCCTGTAACAATGGCAATTATTTTTTTGTTTTTTAACTTGTCTATCTCGTAAAAAGGATTAGTCCTATCAATAAAATCTTTTAGTAATCCCGTAACGTTATCATAATAGTTTGGAGTGCCAATTATAATAAAATCCGCTTTTACTATTTTATCGTAAATATCTGTCATATCATCCATCAATACGCATTTATTTAATTTGAGGCAACTAAGACAGCCTGTGCAATGTTTTATATTTTTTTCTCTAAGCAAAATCAACTCCTTTTCTCCTTGAATCGAGTCAAAGATTTTGTTTAAAATAAATTCTGTATTACCTTTTCTTGGACTCCCTGATATTAATAAAAAATTGTTCATATTTTTTTATTTAATAATGACTTTAATTGCCAATTTATCTCATGTTCAAAGCAGGTAAAATTCCCAAAACAATAATAACGATTATGAAAAATCCGTCTTTAATAATCCTTGATTTAATCTTTGTTTTATCATCCATAATTTCCATATAAGAATAAATAACAGGATTAAGGATGTTAATCAAAAAGAAAAACATACTCACCTTTATATTTATCAAATAGGCTATTGTTATTCCAACAGAGTTAATCAAAAAACCATAGGCCAAGATAAACATTATGAATCCGTAATCATACCATTCTTTTTCCCTCTTTTCTGAATAAGAAAGTCTTTGCCTAGCAAAAATAGAACTCATCATTAAAGGGATAGCTGCTGTTAATTGAAATGCTATTATATTATTATCTCTCAAAACTTGAGCGTTGGTAGCAATAAGAAAAGTAAAAACAGTAAATAATATTCCTAGCAACCAAAGATTAACATTTAACTTATCAACTGCTGATTTTTTAATTATTTCTTTTCTTTCTTTCATATTTTATAAATTAAAATGGTGTATCTTAAAAATATTCATATTGGTTTCATATTATACTCAAAAAATCAGGAAATCAAGGTTTTAGTTTTGTCTTTTTTTACGTATATTTTAGACTTCAATTTTTACGAAACTTGGATTCGTCGTCAAATAAATTTCTGCTGAAATTTTTCTCCGATCTGACTCGGACTCAGCCAGTCCTGCGTCTTCGAATCCAAGTCCCAAACTAAAAACTAAAGCACCCCTTTGGGGCGCTAAGTTTTTATGTTGCGGGACTTGGATTCGTCCTCAATAAATCTTGCCCTGCAAGATTTTTTCGAACCCCTCTCAAACAGCATTCGCCTTCGGCGAATATTGCTGTTTTCCGAGTTCGAATCCAAGTTCCGCTGCAAAGCATTAATACAAAAAAAGTACCCTCGGGTACTTTTTTGTATTATATGTTGACCGTCTTGAGCTAGAACCGATAAATCTCTATACCCAGCAATGATTTCTAGTATAGTTAAGTGTTTATTAAAGTGACGGATCTTGAGCGTACTAAAAAGTGACAAAAGTGACATAAATAATAACATAAAGTTACATTAGAATGTCATTTAATTCTACTTAATTATTTCACTAAAGATAGTTCTAATTTCTTTAGATTTATTATTGGCAACATCTAAATAATCTTTAAGTTTTTCGTTACAAAATTTTATTGTTTCTGGAAGGCCTTTATTGTTTATATCCAAATAATACTCCAAGTCACCTTCTTTTAGAATGTACACTTTATCTATATATTTTTGATCAATTTCTAAATCGATATTTGGATGAGTACATTTAAAACCTTTTATAATTTCTGGAGAATTTAATTTGTAGGCATTTTCTCCTGAATACAAGAATCCAAAAGCAGAATCAAGATCACCTATGAAATATACCGATAATCCAAATTCTTCAAAAAAAGCTTTCCATTCTGAATAATTGCGTTTTCCCGTGATATCTAAAATTGCTATTTCCTGATTTAAACTGTTTTGAATTTCTTGCAGTGCAGCCCTAAAGAAATATCTATCAGTTTCCCCCTCAACTAAAAGTACTTTCTTTGCAAAAAATGCATAAGTTGATCTAGTATTATCAAGAATTTTTATGAGTGTTTTTTGATTAGTCGATAGTTTTGGTGTTTTAATTACTGTATTATTATCTTCGTCTAACGCAAAACGTTTTACTTTATGTATGGTAATCGAATTAATTAAAGATTCCGAATGCGTCACGAGAACATACTGACATTTTTGTTCCTTATTGATTTCATCAATTACGTGCAAATACTCGTTTTGAAACTGGTAATGTAAATGAATTTCTGGTTCGTCGATAATTACCAGCCCCCCTTTTAAATCGCCTCTTCCGTACGCTTCAAAAAGAAGATGAATTATTGCCTTTTGTCCAGCACTCAGACTATTTATATCGGTTAACGGCTTTTGTCTTTTCAAATCATAAAATTGAAACGAGTATCCCCACTTTTGCTTATTTGTAAATTCAATTTTTACTTCAAGATTTACTAATTTTAACTTTTTATTAATTTTTAATAAAAATTCTTGGTCATTAGCTTCCTTTTCGCAATCCATTCCTTTTGCATCTTCTCCATAAATTTCAAAATGTTTTCCTGCGACGCGTAATCTTACTAAATTAAAAATAGATGGTTCTGACTGTTCATTTGCGTTTAAACTTTTTGAATATTCTTGAATTTTAATTTGCTGAATTTGTTGGGCAGCAGAAGATCCTTGCAATGATACGGCAGGATTAAAAGCTTGATAATTTCTATATCCACCTATTAATGTAAATGATTCGTAAAGTGGGGCAATTTGATCTTGGGGATTTTCAAAATTATAAAAATTAATAAGTTCTTTATAGAAATTATAGTTTACCAGATATAGATAGCCAGGATCGGAAGCATTTGGAGAGATATTTGTAGAAAATGTTTTGCTATTATTATTCAATATTACCTCAATAGTGTAGATGTTTTGAATAGCTGTGTCTGGAGTAGTAGAATAATTTGTATATGAAGAAATAAATGTGTTTAATTTTTCTTTATTAACGACTAGATGGTTAATATTTACCTTGTCTATTTCATCAAGCTCAATTAATAGTTGTATTCTTTGAGTGCTATTTTCTGTGTTCCAATTAGGGTCAAGTCTAAAATCAGAGAATGATTGATTATTTGCTGGAGATAATATTTGCTTTCTATCGGCTACACTTAAGATACTTTTTCTAGAATAGAGATCTTGATTAATATTAAATTGAGTGAATAGAACTTTTTTGAAAAGGAAATTAATAACTTCAAGAGCTGTTGACTTACCTGCACCATTTTCTCCGATAAAAATATTTAAATTATCGTCAAATATAATTTTAGTAGCATCTGTAATATCTTCATAGTATTTAAAACTGAGAATGTTCGAAATTTTTAATTCTTTGATTTTCATAAATTTTATTTTTTTGATACAATTTTGTTGATTTACTCTTTTATCTACTTTAAGTATAAGATGGGGGCTGGACAGTTTTTGTCTTGCTTCCTAGTCTTTATTATTTCCACTGCCATAGGTCTATAAACAGCTCTCATATTTATTTATATATACATAAATCTTGGATAATTGGATCCATAACTAAGTATATTTGCCAAATAATTACAGCTATAAAAAATATAAAAAAACTAACTAAAAACATTTTTTTAAATGACAAGGGGTCTTTTTCAACTTTTTTATAATAGTCCCTTACCGTTATATATAGTGTCTTAAAGAAGATTCCGCCAATGTAAAGAATACTGATAGACAATAAACCCTTCAATGCATTGTCACTATCAATTGACCTAATAGAAATATTACAATAAGATTGTGCTAAAAAAATTAACAATGAAAGTTCTGCACTAACAATAAAAAGAGATTTCAAAACTGCGAATCCAGCAATTAACATAACTACAAAAAATAATAATGCGAACAGTAGTAAATCAAAAATCCACAAAAAATTAATAAGATAATTTCCGAAATATTGATATCCGCAAAACAAAACAATAGCAAAAAATAGAGATATAATAAATGATCTTATTTTGTCTTTTTTATTTTGTATTGTTTTGTTCATTTGCTAATTTTATGTATTAGGGTTATCTTTTTGATAAAATATTGATTCTTTTAATATTAAATAATATTTAAAATATTTATATCCTTAAAGTCTGTTTTGAAATCAAGACGCCTTTTGATTTCTTTTTCTACTTTTTCTGACACAATAATAAAGTATTTATATTTAATGTCAAGGCTATTGAGCCTTATTAAGTCCTTTTTAATGTTACTTAATTGAGGACTCATTAAAGTTGTTCCGCTTTCTATTGTCGTTGTTTTGATTTCTGCCACTAGTTCTATCTTACTTCCCCTTTTTCCGACAAGATCGTTTCCACGTACGCCTGCTCCATAATAACTGAACTTAAAATCTGGGTATTTCTTTTCTAGTATACTAATTGCGATTAGCGCTGATTTGTCATGGATAGCATTGTTTAATAATCCTACCGATTTTTTAATATCAAGCAGAATTTTTAAATCTTTTTTATATATTTCTTCTTTACTTCTTTCAGAATTAATTTTTTTCATATTTTATATTACGTTTCTGAATGTTTAATCTTTTACAAAGGCTAAATAAAAATCAGCTAAGCTTTCTAAGTATTCATCTGCCTTCCCTTCGCTTAAATCTAGTCCGTATACTTCTTTAAAATATTCTTGGCATTTAATCACTAACTCTTTTGAGAATTTCATCTTTTTTTGATTTTATATAAATGAGGATTTACTCTTTTATCGACCTTAAGCAATAAGCTAAATAATCCAACTAAATCCTGTCTTGCTTCCCAATCTTTATTACCTTCTCTTTCTTTATTGTTTTGCTTCTTGTCTTCATTTTCTAGCTTTCTCATAATTTTTTTATTATAAAGCTTATACTTGTCTTATAATATATCTTATGCGACCTATATATTTCAATCTTCCGCTCTTATTTCGTTAATATGAATCGATCTCCCCATGCATCATAAATCCAGATACCGCCAAATCTACTATTTGAATAATCTTCTTTGATGAATGGTAAGAAATGATCATAAAATGGTTCATTATAATGAATAATCAATATAAGATCCTCTGGATTGGAATAGTGATTTTCTTTAGAGCATATAGCCCTATCTGCCCGATCCTCAGATGTCATAGCTGAAATTACTAGACCATAACCGAAACTAACTCCCTGATACTTATTAGAATATACTTCAAGAGAGTTTAGATAATTTTCAATATTGTTTGATACTTCTGGTGACGAATCATCTGTTCTTCTGTATCTAAATAATGGAGTTGTCATCTCTGTTGGTTTTATTATTCCATTGTCCTTGATTATTTTTCTAACAATTTTTTCTACGTCCACGGCCAGCAATAGCGCTTCTTTCTTTTTTTCTAATACTTTTTTGAATCCGATATGAATAGATATATTATTTACATCTTTCGTACTTTCTCTTAATTTGTTCACGAAAAGGTTGGCTAACTTAGGATGTATATACTCATCAGCATCAGCTCCAGCAAAAGTATGTTGCATTTTCAAAAGATTTCCATTGCTATTTTCAAGCGTAAAATCAAAATCTTGTTCATCCTTTAAGCTTTCGCTTGTTATGTGATAATCAGTGTTATTTGTCCGATTATATGCTTTTACGAATTCGTTAATAAATAAATTTTTAATTTTTTCGTCCCATCTTTCAAAAGCAATTGATATAATATTTCTTACTGGCATATTACTTTTTATTTAAAACAAATATTTTTTATTTTCCTGCAAGATCAGTGGTCTTTTCCATAAAACCGTAACTATGTCCATGTGAAATAAACTACATCAAAACTATTTTTTAGGACTACTTATAAAAGTTAAAAATTGATCACCTATTTCCGTTGTTCTTTTCTCAAAAATTCCATACCCAGTCATCGTCGTGTGTAATGTGCTATGATCTATTGTAATTAATCCTTTATTATATAAATCTCTAATGATTTGTTCGTAAAGGATGCGATTATTTGCTATTTCTGGGAATGCAATCTTAAAAAGATGATTAATTCCACCCATCGATATATCTGAGCATGAGCCTTTATGTTTTGTGATATAACTTCTTGGGTTCTGGAAAAGCTGAAGAAAGCGAATTTGCCAAGAAGTTAAAGTGTCGACATAATCTAAAAACATTAACTGCAAATCTTCGTCTGGAGAATTGCCACGAACAACATTCAAAACGATGTTTTTAAGTGCCTCTAACTTTTCTTTCTGATGGTTGCGGATTGCTATTTGAGTTGCATGAGTGATAGTTGTTATGAATGATTCGTTTTGAGAAAGGGATTCCATAGAAAAACTTTTTACTTTTTCTTGTAGAATCACTAATTCATCTACAATAGATTCAATCCATTTCTCCCTTCTTTTACTTAAGGGTGGATTTATAATTGCTCCGAATATCTCTACGGCTGGTCCGCCAATAATAGGAATAGCAGATAACCCAGCCCTAATCACCATATGGGCGGTATCTCCACCACTTGGTTTAGGTGTTTTTTTAATGTCTTTGTCCATTTTTTATCTTTTTAATATATTTTTTAAGACTCATACTTTTGCTAATTTAGAATAATAAACTAAAAAGCCGAATAACTTCTGCTGTAATATTATTTTAGGCTCCATGTTATAAGCTTGTGAGATAAAGCCATTGCAGAACCAGAAGGAACTAAATTTTTTGAGTCTACGCCATCAGTCACCCCTTTTTCACTTATAATTCCAATTAATTTTCCTGAAGAATCAATTACTGGCCCACCGCTTGCACCATAAGTTAAGGCATTATCAATCCAATAAGTTGCCCCATTAATATTATCATTAATCTTAATTTTTTGAACACTACCAATCATGCCATGCCTTGCCATCATTAACCGCATCGAATTTTTTAAAAAGCTTTCTATTTCGTATTCTTTCTCCTTTAAATCCCGATTGTTAAAATTTAATGCTTTATCAAAATTTAATGGTAATTTTATATCGTCTGGAAAACCTGCCATGATAACATCCTCCCCCTCTACGGCAATATTATCGCTCAATTCCATAAAGTTAGTTTCAATCTTTGACAAGGGCACAAGAATAGCCAAATCGATAATAATCGGATTGAAGAAATCTTTTATATCTATCTTTACATTATATAAAATCGGCTTATATTCTGTCGTGCAAGCATCTTCGATGCCATTAACAATAATTTTACCAGATGACTCCGAATAATCACACAAAACATGATTAGCAGTTAACAAATAACCTGAAGAATTTATAATAACACCTGTCCCCAATCCTACTACAAAACCATCATGGGTTATTGTAATTTTGCGTACAACTTCTTTAATTTTTTTACAAATCTCTTTTTTATCCATGTTTTTTCTTTATAACTTAATTTTTCGTTGATCTATGATAGCCTTAACATTATTTTTCCAGTCATTAGTATGAATAATCCGTTCAAAAGAATCGCCAAATCTTCCTGACATTAAATCTACTCTGCTTAACTTGCTTAGATATTCCCAATTATCGAATAATACATATATAGCATTTCCATATTCAATATTTTCAAATATTACAAGATTATCTTCGAGGAGTGCTCCAAAGTAACGTCTAAATCCACTTTGCCCAAATACTAAACTTTTAGGATTAAGAGTTTTAAAAAAATCATAACGCTCTTTTGCTGTATCTTTTTCTTGAGTGGTGGGAGTTTTTCCATGGAATATCCTTTGGACTGTTTCTTCGAGCGTTCCTGGCGGTAAAATCTCCCACGAAACATGTAAAGATTTTGAATATTCGGTTAACGGCATGTCGGCAGATTCTATACCAAAACTTCCTACATTTTCTTGAAGGATATTTAAATCTTCAAATAATTTATCTTCAAATTTACTATCGTTTTTACTTAAAATTTCATGAACCTGGAAAGAAATGATATAGCTAGGAATATCTGGCTTATTATTGTCACAATTTATTAGTATTTCCAATTCTCTGGGTGATTTAAATTCACGAGGATATTTTTTATAAGGTAATTCGACCATATGCGTTCCATTATACGAATCGCCCCAATCAGGAGATTCGACACTATTATAATGGGTCTCCATAGGAAGATCTCTACGAACAATCTCCTGACCACTAATATTTATATTAGAATATTTACCATTATCTTTTGAGGGGATAGTACTTGAAGGAAATTGAAGACCATCTTTATCTAATTTTATTCCAAGATTGGAGAGTCTTCCTGATAGAATATCCTCTTTTTTAAATTTAACAGCACAACCAACTACGACCTCCTCACTAGCTATTGTCTCTAATTTTTCATAAATACTTTTTGGTATTTTATTTATATTTTTTTTCATCTTTTTAATGTATATTTCCTGGGAGTACCGCAATCACTACTCCTTGTATGATACAATTATTAGTTAATATTATCGGCTTATGTATTTTGTTAGTTGATTTCGGTCTAAGAATGACAGCATCTTTAGTCCTCTCAAAAATCTTAACAGTAGCTTCGTCGTTTATAAGGGCAACTACCTTGTCACCATTTTCGGCAGTTTGCTGTTGTTTTATAAGAAGTAAGTCTCCACTGTTAATGCCCACCAAAGTCATTGAATCTCCTGTTGCCCGTAAAAGGAAATAACTAGATCCTTTTTTAGCTAAAGCATTTGAGATAGGAATATATGTTTCGATATTCTCTACTGCTAGTATCGGAGATCCACACGATATTGATCCTACGAGCGGTACTTCAACCGTACTAACTGAATAGGTTGATTGTATTGTATTGGCAAGAATAATCTCCCTCCCTTTTTTAATAATAAGGCCGGCCCTTATCAGCCTATCAACCACAAGACTGGCAGATCTCGGTGATTTTCCGCCAGTAACTTCATTTATTTCGCGAAGCGAAGGAGCCTTTCCATAGTTGATAATTCTACTACGAATAAGGGCGAATGCTTTCTTATCTTTTTCATTTAATGAATTTATCATAGTATAATTAGTATACATTCCCCTATACAATAAGTCAATAATATAGTACGCTTAAAATAAAACACATGGAAAACTACTTAAGATTTATTCCGACCCAAAGAAAAGAAGGCATGAAATATAAGCCTATACTAATTACGGATATTTTTTTACATATCCAAAAAAGACCAACAACTTCTTTGGGTAATAAAGTTAAGAAATCATTCGAAACAGGTAAGTCTGGAAGAATTTATGCTCCTATGGTTCGAAGTAGTGAATTATCAGAGGAAAAAGGAGCTGAAGAAGGTTTTAAATTTATTTTAGATATGTTTAGCAAGGATCCAGACTTTATAAAATACGTAGAAGAAGAACGTAAAAAGGGGTTCGAGGTAACACTTCAAATCCCCAAGTCCGGCATCCCTATTTTTATGGGAGATGATACTAATGATTTTATCAATAGTAAGCATGGACAAAGGGTATTAAGAAGACTTGCAAAAAATACAGAAGGGATTATATAATATAAATACAATTTAATAAAAGATTGTAGCGTCGTAAAAAGAGAATAGTTATCGCCTAAAAACCATGCCTATTCCGCGCAAGAAATAATTTGATGTTTTGTCGATGTCATTTTATTTCGTGTGTGGAATGGGCATTTTTTAATATAATACCCAGCCATACATTTATTAGAAAGTTAATAATAAATTGTATGAAGAAACTACAATGGCACACAGTGCAAAAACGAGTGAATGATCTTGTTCCCCAAGAAATCAATCCTCGAATAATTACAGACAAGCAAATGCTTGATCTTAAGAAAAGTCTTAAAAAGTATAATCTTGTTGAGATTCCTGCAATTGATCTTAACGGAAAAATTTTGGCAGGCCATCAAAGGATATCCGCATTAAAACTTCTTAATCGTGGAGATGAAATAATCGATGTTCGTATGCCAAACCGTAAACTTACCGAAGACGAATCAAAACAATATCTTATCGCAAGCAACGCAATTGGTGGAGATTGGGACTTTGAATCATTAAAGTCATTTAATCTTGATATCCTTATGAACGCAGGATTTGATCAAATGCAACTCGCTAAATTTTGGGACGATGAAATTGAAGTAAAATCAGATTCCTTTGATGTTGAAAAAGAGCTTAAAAAAATCAAGAATCCAAAAACAAAACTTGGAGATATTATCAAATTAGGAAACCACAAACTAATTTGCGGAGATTCAACCGATCCTAAAATTATCAAAAAACTACTTGGAAGAGAAAAAGTATCAATGATCTACTCGGACCCCGTATACAATCTGGAAATTAATTATGGATCTGGAATTGGTGGCAATAGAGACTACGGCGGAAACGTGAACGACTCAAGAACGTTTGAAGAATACAAACTATTTATAAAAGATAGTCTTGCTTCTGCCCTATCGGTATCTAATCCAGATACTCATATCTTTTATTGGTGTGATCAAATATATATCGGACTTATTCAAGAAGTCTACAGGTCTCTCGGTATTACCAATCGACGAGTATGTCTATGGTTAAAAAACAATCAAAATCCTGTACCAATGGTCGCTTTTAATAAAGTCTATGAACCAGTAGTCTATGGCACACGAGGAAAACCATATCTTACAGATTCAATTACTAATCTTAACGAAGTAATGAACAAAGAATTTACTACAGGTAATAATTTACTTACTGAAGTTAATGAATTTATTGATATCTGGACTGCAAAACGACTTTCGGCAAAAGACTATGAGCATGCAACATCTAAACCTCCACAACTCCACGAAAAGGCCATAAAACGATGCATAAAGCCCGGAGATATTATTCTTGATAGTTTCCTCGGTTCAGGCAGTACCCTCCTCGCAGGAGAACAACTAGGTCGACGTGTTTATGGCTGTGATCTTGAGCCAAGGTTTTGTGATCTAATTATTAAAAGATACGAGGCTTTTACTGGTAACAAAGCAATAACTATTGACCACTATGAAAAAGAATAAATTCCAAGACGCATTTCTTTCAGAATTGGAGAAAGTTCCAATAATACAAGTTGCTTGCGAAAAAACTGGATTATCACGCAATACCGTTTATCGTTGGAAAAAAGAAGATCCAATCTTTGCCAAAAAAATGGATGAATCAATGGATATCGGCGTATCTTTAGTAAGTGATATGAGTGAAAGCCAATTACTAACTCTTATCAAAGAAAAGAATTGGTCGGCTATAAGCTTTTGGTTACGACATAGAAATAGTAACTACAAAGATAAGATTGAGATTACTACTAAAGAAGATAAAGAAGAATTAAGCCCGTCACAAGCAAAGATTGTAAAACAAGCACTCAAGCTCGCTGGAATTACTAAGTCTAAGTCTATTAGTAATATCAATAAAAAGCATTATGACTAAAGTTATTCAAAAATCTTTAGTGAGCAAGATGATGAAAGACCGTCTTGTCCGAACATCAATTACTAAAGACAGCTTTTTATACTTCTTTCATTTCTATTATGCTCATTATGTGAAATACGAAACAGCTGATTTTCAGAAAGAAATTATTCATTACCTTGAGAAAAGCACGACTGAGAATCTTTACATTGTTGCGTTTCGTGGGTCTGGTAAATCAACCATGATTACAACCGCCTATCCAATATGGGCAATACTTGGAAAGCAACAAAAGAAATTCTGTATTATCTTTTGCCAGACACAATCACAAGCCAAACAGCATATGATGAATATTCGTAGTGAGCTTGAAAACAATGAGCTTTTAAAGAAAGACCTTGGGCCCTTCCAAGAAGAAAGCGACGAGTGGGGCTCTCATTCATTAGTCTTCAAAAAACATGGGGCAAGAATTACAATTGCTTCAACTGAACAGAGCATTAGAGGACTAAGACATAATGAACATCGACCAGACTTAATCATTTGTGACGATATTGAAGATGTGCAATCAACAAAAACCAGAGAAGGACGAGACAAAACTTATCATTGGCTCAAAGGCGAAGTTATACCATCAGGCGATAAAGACACTCGTCTAATTATTGTTGGTAATTTACTTCATGAAGATTCTCTACTCATGAGAATTAAAGAAAACATCAATCAAGGTAAAACAAGAGGGATATTCAAAGAATATCCCCTCTTGGATAGTAATAGTATTTGTTTATGGCCTGGGAAATATATGACAGATAACGAAATTGAAGATGAGAAATTAAAAGTTGCCAGTGACATATCATGGCAAAGAGAATATCTGCTTCGGATTATTCCAAGTGATAATCAAGTTATTTATCCCGAATGGATTCAATATTATGATGATTTTCCAAAAATGGAATATGCTGAATCTTATTGTACTTATGCTGGAGTAGACTTAGCCATATCAGCAAAAGATTCAGCTGATTTCACTACTATTGTTTCAGCTCGCGTATATGGACATAGGGAGAAATTACGAATCTATATATTGCCGAATCTGATCGCTAAAAAATTAAATTTCCCAGATCAAGTAGATTTACTAAAAAACTACAAAGATACTCAAATGTCACGTTTCCAAGATAAATTATTTATTGAAAGCGTTGCTTATCAAGAAGCCCTACCTCAAATGCTCGAAATACACGGCATTAAAGCAATAGCTATTAAACCTAAGGGCGACAAAAGAACAAGACTCTCATTAACATCAACATCGATTAAATCTGGAATCATTAAATTTCCAAAACAAGGGTGCGAAGAACTTATTGAACAACTTGTTGGTTTTGGCGTAGAAAAACATGATGACTTAGCCGACGCCTTTTCCCTGCTTATCAATGCAACACTTGATAAGCATATACACAGACCAGCGGGAAATATAATCCGGATAATATAACCTTTACGATGTTGACAATTAAGGCTTAGCAAAAGAACTTTTCCGCGTCATTATATATACATGGAAACCTTTAAGACAGCTCAAACAAAATTTCCTGACATAGTAATTACTAAAAAGATTAAGTATTGTCTTTATGCCAGGAAATCAACTGAGTCAGACGAACTTCAGGCCCTATCTATTGAATCACAGGTGAAAGAAATGTTAGTCATAGCGGAACGAGAAAAGCTTGAAATTGTAGATATTCGCAGAGAATCACATTCGGCTAAAGATTCGGGACAAAGACCAATATTTAAAGAAATATTGGAAGATATAAGGAACGAAAAAGTTAATGGAATATTGACTTGGGCTCCAGATAGACTAAGTAGAAATGCAGGCGACCTTGGGTCGCTTGTTGACTTAATGGATCAAAAACTATTACTAGGTATTAGAACATTTGGACAAACTTTCACTAATTCGCCAAACGAAAAATTTCTATTAATGATTCTTTGTTCTCAAGCAAAACTAGAAAACGATAACAAAAGTATTAACGTAAAAAGAGGATTAAGAACGAGGTGCGAAATGGGACTAAGACCGGGACAACCACCTGTTGGATATCTCGGCGAAAAGCATGCCGATAAGAAGTGCCAAGTAATACCAGACCCCGAACGATCCCCTATTATAAAAAAGATATTCGAAAAAGTTGCATATGAAAAATGGAGTGGAAGAAAAATATATAACTGGCTAAAATATGATATCCATTTTAAAAGTATAAAAGGAAAAACCGGACTTACTCTTGGTAATGTCTATCTAATACTAGAAAATCCTTTTTATTATGGAGTATTTGAATATCCAGTTAAAAGTGGTAATTGGTATACTGGCAAACACGAACCAATCATCACTAAAGAATTATTTGACTTAGTCCAGGAGCAAGTCAAAAGCCAGGTTATAAAATCAGAAGGCAAAGAATTTGCTTTTACAAGATTAATGACTTGTGGACTATGTGGATCTGGAATTAGTGCTGATGAAAAATTCAAAAAACTTAAAAACGGAACAGTTAATAGACATGTATATTACAGTTGCACCAAATCAAAAGATAAAGACTGTAAGTGTGGATATATAAATGAAGAGGAACTTCTCAAACAATTTGAACAACTACTAGATAAAATTGATTTAGATGAGATAGGAATGAAAGAGAAAATAAAAGCTGAGGTTGAGAGATTTAAGAAGTTTCAAAGATTTGTACTAGGCAATAAAAACAAAATAGAGACTGGCGATATTGATATTCGTAATTATGCAAAGTATATTTTAAAAGAAGGAGAAAATATCGAAAAAAGAGAATTACTACAATGCTTTAAAAATAAAATAATTCTTAACAATAAAAATATATCTATTAATAAAGACAGCTTTATTTCTCAACAATAAATCTTACCCTTTCATAAAGCTCGTCATATGTAATGATCTCTATGCCGCCAATTTGTTGTCGATATAATTCAAATGATGATAATTTTTCATAGTTAATGCCATTCTCTGTCTTAAAATCATCTAAAATACCTATTACCACAAGTCCTTTTGGTTTAACAAATAAAACCTCTTCTCCTGTAGGATCACCATTTTTATGATATAGTTTTAGGTAGTTGTCATTAACTTTGATAGTAACTTTATGGATTGTCTTTTGAATTTGAGCGATTGCTCCCCTAAGTTCTCTACCTGGCATAAAAACACCAGGTCTATTATATTCTTCAACTAACAATCCCTTGTGATGATTTTTTATTTCACAAAAAATAAACTTTGATACATTTCCTTTTGTTTTTAACAAAGCATCTATTCTTTTACCAGCCCCATCAATAATATCATTTCCAACAACAGTCTGCTCTAATTTTTTATCGTCAAGATTTTCACATGCAATTAATTGCAACCCATAGCCGAATATCCACGGATTGGCCTCAAAAAATATTTGCCACAACAATTCATCTCTTATTATATTACGTTTCTTTTTTTGTTCGCTAAAAAAAACCTCATCTCTTAGAAGCTTATAAAATATATTTAACTTATTTCTTCTATTATTCAATAAATTAATATCCTGTTCTGTGATTTCCTTTCCAAACTTCTCACTAAATTTTTGTATGGCTACGTCCTTGGTTACATCATCGAATATATCCTTCTTCTCTTTTTCGATAACGACCAAAGACGAAGAATTAAAATCAATCTGCTCCCTAAAACCTCTAATAAATTCTATTAATAATAAAAAATTATTATGACAACTTCCCAAATCGACTTTTGCCTTTATGGGAATATCATTAATTTCTTTTTTTTCATACAATTCAAATGATTTTTTCGTTGTATCCCAAATAGAAAAATCAAAGTGTGGCACGAATTTACCTTCGCTATTCCTAATCAATGTCACCACGCAAACCTTATGAGATTGAGGACCAACCTGAAGAACAAACCTTTTAATTAACCCCTTCTTCTGATTTTTAAAATACCAAAATCCGTTCTCCTTTGCAGAATCACTAATAACAACATCCAGAAAAGAATCTTTGCCAATTACAAAATCAGTATTCTCATAATCTTTAAAATTATGATAAAATTTATCCAGCCCTAATTTTTCTATTAATGTTGCCATTTTTTAAGAGTTTCGAATTATATCTTTTTCTTCCTCCGTGAGATCATAAAAGCTCATCACTAATTCACTTATATTATTTTCTAATTCAACTACATTCGCATCCAAATCTTCTTTTTTAAGCGAAATAATACTATCTACAATAGCAATAACCTTTATTAGATCAACTTCCTTTGGTATAAAAAGTGGCAAATCAATTAGAGGGTCTTTATCAATCTGAAAATTAACGCCTTGCATCTTCCCCTTATTTTTAAGCCAGAATTGAATCACTTTAGAGTTAAGAATTCCTATCAAATACTTCTGATTAACTCTTTCAGTCTTAATCACATAAAAAGTTGCTGAAACATAGCAATCAAAATCAGTATATGTGAAGGTTGGTATAGCACACTTTCGCACAGCGATAATTTTTTCGCCTTTAAAAAATCTCTCGTCCCTAGCTCGATGTAAGCCATATGGCCAATTATCGGAAGTTATTACATTCCGGAACTTATCTAGATGTCTCTTAATATTAGGGAAAGGTTCGATATTTTTTGGATTTTTAAAACGAGAATCTGTATAAATCACCCATTCATTATTTATATAATCTCCATACCAACGTTTTAATTTTTTAGTATCATATGACGGCTTTAACAAACTAAGCTCATTTTTAGATAATAATAAAAGGTCTTTTTCTTTATTATTTAATAAAAAAATACCATCTCCAACTCTATACGCAGACCCTAAGACTTGTTTTCGAACCTTATTCACTCGATCATGATGATGGTGTATCCCATTTGCTATCTCCTTTTCCGTAAGTCTGAAATTTGATAATTCACTAATTTTTTTTAACACAATCTCTGCTTTTGTATTACTGAATGTGATTTTTTTATCAAATAAATCTATTCTACTAATTTCTGGATTTAAATATTCAGTCACGACATTATCATTTTTTGCCAAAAGATCAATAAAATCACGAGCAATAAAATGATCGCCATTAAATCTTCGATAATCAATTTTATATTTATCTAATGAATTATTTTTCTTAAAAATCATAATCATTGTTTGAATTCCAGCCGTTTCAAATATTTTATAATTTCCAAAATCAATAATACTAAGTATCTGACTATCCTTAATTATTTTATTTCTCATCTTTGAAGCACCGCTGCTTGTTACCCAATTATTTTGAGCAATAAAACATTCAATTCCACCCTCTTTTAAAAGATCTATCCCTAGACAGGCAAACATATACCAAATATCCATTTTCCCTTGATAATAATTGCTTTCTCTTATTTCATCAAAAGCCATTTTGTTTGTATACTCCTTAATATATGGAGGGTTACCGATTACAATATCAAACTTATCTACCAATCCAAACATCCACTCTGGATCAAACCAAAAGTTAGAATCATTGTTAAATGGATTCCAGGTACTGAGCTTAAAAGTTAAATCTCCCGTAATTCTTAGTCTTATCATGCGACTAAGTAATTCTTTTTGCTTACTAAAAAACCTTGCTTTAATTAATTCTTTTTCTGAACAATTTGCAATAAAATACTCTGACATTATTTTTGAAAGATCTGCTATACCAGAATGATCTTCAAATAAAGTATTTGACTGCACTTTTGGTAGTCCAGTTAAAGTATTTGCACAAACAAACTTAAAGTCTAAATTTGGTAGTGGATCAATACCTCGATTAAACTTTGTATCATCAATTTTTGCCTCTACAACTAGAGTTAGAAAGCACCTTAATCGAGATACATCTACTGCAATAGGCTGAATATCTACGCCAAAGATTGAATTTTTTATAACATCAAGTTTTCTTGTATAGTCAAATGGATTTTGTTTTACTTCATTGATTATTTTCTGTTTATATAAATCAGGAACACCTTGAAGTTTTTTATCAAGCCACAAAACACAGTCATGGTCTATTTCTCTAAGAATGTATACAATTTTTTGAAGCATTCCTATTGGATATGCACCCGATCCACAGGCTGGATCAAGAACCTTCAATGATTCAATAGCATCTATGACCTGTTTTTTCTCTTCCTGGCTGAGTAAACATTCCATATTATCAGTGAGGTCATAACTGACCAAAGAGCTAATTTTTTTATCTTCAATACTTGTTTTAGTTTTAAAATATTCAATTAATGACTGATCAACCATATACTCAACAATTTGTCTTGGAGTATAAAAACTTCCGGTATCTTTTTGCTCATTTTTACCAGTCTCTAAGTCAATTTTTTTAGCCAACAGATTTTCGAATATTTTTCCAAGCATTTCAGGATCAACCGAAAGCTCCTGATCAAATACAGTATTCTCGTCAATCGTGAAGTTGTATGTTTCTAAAAGTTCAAAAAAATCTTTAAACCATTTGTCACTTATTTTAAGACTATTTACATATTTTGAAGCAAAATTACCGCGATCTAATTCATAATAATCATCAATTTGAGGATTAAACAAACCACCGTTTAAATACGGGACTTTATCAAAAAGCTCATTTCGTATATCTCGAGCATCAATACTTATATTTAAAATACTAAAGAACAATGATTCAAGAATGTTGTGATAATAATTATCAGATACAACCTTGGAAGACAGAATTTCATCAGGAATTAATTGACCACTATCAGACTTCTTTTGCTTTAGAAACCAGCAAAACATTATACGACCAATAAGGCGTACAGCAAAGCTTTTGCGAGTATTTATATCAACTTCTGATGTGCTAGGAAAAATAAGATTTTGATCTTTGGCTGAAACCAATTCATCAAAGAATTTTGCAACCTCAAGATAAAATTGTTTATTTACTACCTCAACGGAAAAACGTTCAAGTAAATCTTCAATATCTCTAACTCTTCCCTTTTTTATAAGTTGTTGTTCTGGCGTTCTAGTCTTTGCATTTAATCCTAGATAAAAAGAATATCGTCGTGCGCTAGAATACTTTTTAATCACTTTATTTTTATCGTTTAAATCAAGAGTGATCGTAAGGTATGAAAGACGATAATTATCTGAATCGTTATTCTTGAATATAACCAAAGCTCTATGAATCCAGTGATCAGCAAGAATTTTAAAGGCGTTAGTAGCAATAGATATTCGTGGATCTTTGTCATGCGTATGATCCATTTCTAAAACATGCAAATCCAACGATTCGCAAAAGCCCAAAATTTTTGCCTTGGTTATCTCCTTATATCGATCTTTTTTTATTACAATATCTTCGTCTTTAAAAGTTAAATCTTCTGGAAGAAAAGACTCAATAAAACTAACAAATGATTCTTGATTATATTTTACATCTAATTTCATAATATAAATTCTTCAGACAAAACGATAAGCTGACCGTCATCATTAGCTCTATCTGCTGTTTCGAAAATGCTTTGTAAGTATTTGCTTGGAATAAGTTCTTTTAGCCCAATATATGCATTCTCGGGCTTAGATTTATCTATTTTTAATTCCACAATCTCCTTTAATACACCAGTCGGAAGAGCATCTAAGTCTTTAATTGCTCTAATGACATCAATGCACAAGTCTTTTGCCTGTGGATATATTTCACTTAACAATTTAACTCGATTTAACGCATCCTGCTTTCTTCCGGCACCTACTGACATTTTTGTATTATCTTTAAATATTTGTTCCTTTAGTAGTTTATATATCAAATCAAAATTAATAGTTGTCTGCACTGATTCTTCTAATGCAATCACCTGATTAAATAAGGGTAAGGCAACTTGTGGAGACACTATTTCGACATCCTCAGATGTTTTCCCAAAAGCAAAAACATAGTTTCCACCTTTTTTTGCAAAAGCGACTACACCACTTACATCTTTAACTTTACGGGCAATTCTTGTCCTATGAGGAATTTTTAAGATTTGCTCCATTATCTCCTTATTATCCTTAATTTTAAGCCACGTATTTCGATATGGAGCGTCCCATGACAAGCTGTCATTTTTAATATTCTCTTCGTTATATTGCTTTGCGAAATAATTCCTTAAGTCCTCTTCCGATGTTAATGTTTTTGTATCTTCTCCCAACAGAGCATGAATAATATTCATCTTTAAGGTTGATATTGCCTTCGTTCTGGTTTCTAATTCCCCCGTAACGGTTGGAAAAAAATTATAAATATACAATTCATCAAATACTCTTCTATTTATACGATTAATACGACCAACTCTCTGAATAACTCTTGTGGGATTATAAGGAATATCATAATTAATTATAGTTCCGGCACGATGCAAATTAAATCCTTCAGAAATAGCATCTGTTGCAATAATTATATCAAAATCATTTACTTGCTTTGATACATCTACTCCAGCATCAAAATTTAATTTAATTATCAATTTATTTTCATTGGAAGAATTTTCTGAACTATATTTAAAAACACGACCAAATCCATCATCTTGTAACCTCTGAAATACATAATTAGCAGTATCAGAAAACTCCGTAAAAATAACTATCTTCCTATTTTTATTTTCAGATATTGAGTCAGTAATCTTTTGTTTAAAGAACTCATATTTAGGATCATCGATTTTTTTAGACCAATTTGACTCAATCGTTTTTAATAACTGAATGTCGTACCTTAAATGATCTGCAAATTGAGGCTGTATTTCACTTGCAGGTATTCTAATGAGACCCTTATCTTCTAGTTTATTCAAAACATCTTCTAATTCTTTTTCATCAAGATCATTTAAATCATCAACCTCTGGTAAAACACCTTTTTTAAATATTGTAACCTCCTGACGATTCTCATACCAATCCAACATTTTTTCTGAAGATTTGATCATGTTACTTAAAGATAATTTAAATGCACCGATCGAACTTTCAAATCGACGAACAAGAAGTCGTCTCATGAATTTTGCAAGATTACTCTGTGCTTGTGTAATTCTTTGTAACTTTTCACTTGAAGACATTCCATCTTCATCATCTTGCTTTACTAATTCTTCAAGAAATTTCGAACCTTGATTAATATAAAGAGCTACTTTGTATCGTGCCCCAATAAAACTCGTACTTTTATCTTCTGGCGCAATTTTTTCAAGAGTATTTATATATAGATCGAGCATATTTCCCAAATCATATTCTAAAAGCTCAGGATCTCTAACTTTTGCAAAGGACACGTCCTGATTTTTTAAATCTTCTCTATATTCTTCAATCTCTTCAAGATCAAGACGAGACCTCCTAATAATTAAAGGCTCTATCATTTTCCTCAACTCATCAGCAATAAAACTTAATTCATTTTTTATTTCACTGTTATCAGAATTTTCTTTTATGTTTTTTCCGATATCTCTACGTACAGCCTTGTATCGCTTAAAAAGCATGTGAAATGACATACTAAGATTCTCTACAGTACGAATAGTTGATTGTCCTGGAGTACTAAATAATTTAATTAATGCATAGATATCTTTTGGATCATTATTAAATGGAGTAGCCGAAAGTGCCATTACGTAATTTCCTGCACATAGTCGATGAAGTAATTTATAATTATCCGTATCTTCGTTCCTATACTTATGAGCTTCATCAAGAATAATTAGAAGCTTTCCATCACCATCACCATGACGTTGCAATGCTTCCTCCACCCTTCCCGTAGTGTATACAAACCCCTTAAAGTCAAATTCTGACATATAGTCCTTCCATTGACTTTCTAGGTGAGGAGGAGCAATTATTATTGTTTTATACTCGAGGTTATGAGCAATCGCAGAAGCAACAATACTTTTACCAAGACCTACTACATCTGCAATAATAACCCCCCCGAATCTTTTAATTCTATCTATGCCTAGATTAATCGCATCTTTTTGATATTTAAAATCAGAATATTTACCACCAGTAATATGTCCAGGAGTTTTCATATTCTCTATCTCTGTAACAGCAAAATATTCACTCAAAACTTTGTAATACATCAAAAGAGGATTTGGTAGTGCATAAAGCCAAATTTTATCTTTGACCTCCTTAATGAACGTTCCAGATGAATCAAGATCTGCTATTACGATATTATCAGGGTCATTCCAAAATTTTTCAAAATCATCAGAATGCTCTTTATAATAATGGGGTTCTTGAAGAATAAGATTTCTTTCTCCTTGTCCTTTTAATCCTGAAAAAGTTAAATTACTTGATCCGATTATCACCATGCCTGGCGTAATTCCATTAGTAGAAAACTCTTCTTTGTTATGGAAAATATAAAATTTTGAATGATTTGCTTGAGGAGTTTTCTTAATTTGCAGACTTCCATCTTCAATCTTATCTAAAAATATTTCAAAAGCTCTTTGAGATTCGTCGTTATCAAAAAAATCAGTATCATTAAAAATCTTTGAAAAACTTTCGATATAATTTTCTTTTACAATAGAGCGAGAAGATATTTTAGTGTCGGTTGTATATGAGTCAAAATTTAAATCTTTTAGTGTTGAAACTCTATCGATAATTTTCTTATCGATATCCATTCCTACTAAAATTCTAATCTGCTTATCCTTTACCTCATTGTGTATATCTCGAAATCCTGAAAAGTAAAAATATCCAACTAAAGCATCTACCCTACTGCAATTAGGTAAAATACTTTTAAGGCTTTGCGAAAGCGTATTGTTTCCAGTATTTGTTATTGATGTTGGCATATTATTTTAAAAGTTCGTTAGTCAAAACACCTAACGCCTTCGATAAACTAGTAATTGTTGAAAGAGTGGGATTTGTTTTTGCATTCTCAATATTGCTAATAAAAGACTTGTCAACGCCTATTTTTTTAGCAATCTCTAATTGAGTAATATTTTTTTCAATCCTAATCCTTTTAATGTTTTCTCCCAATTTTTTTGAATCTCTGTTCATAATAATACTATATCACAATTTGTTGTATTATACTACAACAAAAGACCTTCCTATTATTAAAACAGGAAGGTCTTTTATTATTTAACTTAGGACGCGACTCGTGCGCTCGAACTACGCTCAAACTGGTTGCGGGACTTGGATTCGAACCAAGATTCAAGGATTCAGAGTCCTTTTGCCTACCATTAGCAGATCCCGCACTAAAGCGGATAAATCCGCCTAAATTAATCTTTTAAATATTTTTTTGTCGCAATATAACTAGAAACTAGACCCAACCCTATTCCAAGACCAAATTGTAACAAAATAACCAATAACAAGTTTGTCATATAAATAGAAGAAATGTCAAATCCATCAGTAATACTAAGAATCTTATCTTTCAAAGAAAATATAACAACAAGAGAAACAATAAAAGCTACAAGTGAAGCAAAAAAACCCGAAAGCATTCCTTGGATTAAGAATGGTCCACGGACAAGATTATTTTTTGCTCCTACTAAATGCATAACTTCTATTTCCATTCTTTGAGAATGAATACTTAATCTGACAGTATTATAAGTGATTATTATAGCAATAATACTTAGAATAATCGTTGCAATAAGCCCTACATTTTCTACATTAGTAGCAATCTTCGAAAATTTCTCAATAATCAATCCTCTCTTATGGTCATTTACATTCCTGACATAAGGAGCTACTTCTTCCTTTTTAAAAAATTCTGTTACAGTCGCATATTGTTCTGGAAAATTTGTCTTGATTTTTAAAGAAGCCAAAAAAGGATTCACCTGTATTGCTTGCAACGATCGTGAAAAATCATCATTCTCATGGCTTTTTGAAAAAATAGCATAAGCATCTTCAGGAGAAATATATTCTACTGATTTGACTTCTGACATTTTTTCAACTTGGCTTTTAAAATCTAAGATAGTTTCCCTATCCACGCTTTCTTTGAAATAAACTGAAACATCGATTTTGTCCCTTATTTTTTCTGAAAAAAATTTTACTCCTCCTTCAAAAATAAAAAGAGATGTTCCAAGGAGGACAACAACAAAAATAATCAATGCCGTAGCAAAACTTAAAAATCCTTGCCTTTTAAAATTTTTCCATCCACCTTTAATAATTTTTTTAGCGAAATTTAACATTTTATCTGATTTTAATAAATTTATTTTGATTTTCATAATTTAGATAAAAAACATCCCGTTCTCTTCATCTCTTATTATTCTTCCATCATCAACGGTAATAACCCTTTTCTTGATATTATTAACTATTTCTTTATTATGGGTAGAAAGAATGATTGTGGAACCAGCTTCATTTATTTTCATAAGTACTTTCATTATATCACGAGAATGATAAGGGTCTAAATTTCCAGTTGGCTCATCGGCTAATATTATTCTTGGACGATGAATCAATGCTCTTGCAATAGAAACCCGTTGTTGTTCCCCTCCAGATAACTCTTTAGGAAAACGATTTGTTTTTCGAATAAGACCGACAAGATCCAAAACTTTCATTACTTCATCTTTTGATCCTTTAGTATCTTGTCCTGTTGCCTCCAATGCATAAGCTACATTTTCAAAAACTGTTTTATATGGCAATAATTTAAAGTCTTGATAAATAAAACCTAATTGCTGACGGATATTATAAGCATCCTTTTGTTTTATATCAGAAGTATTTTGTCCATAAAAAATAACTGATCCGCTTGTCGGCTTTTCTTCACAAGTAATCATTTTTAAAATAGTCGTTTTGCCAGCGCCAGAACGGCCACAAAGAGTTATAAATTCTCCATCTTTTACGGTAAAAGAAACCTCTCGAAGCGCAGGTTTTATTTCTTTGCCAATATTAGAAATATAATCTTTAGAAACTTGTTTAAATTCAATCATATTATTTTTGTTTTATTTCTTCTTCTATAAACTGATCTATATTACCATTTAAAACATCGTCTGGATTAGTTGACTCTACTCCAGTTCTTAAATCTTTTACTAACTTATAAGGATGCAATACATACGACCTTATCTGATTTCCCCAACTAGCAGAAATTTTATCACCCTTTATTTCAGATAATTCTTTTGCCTTGCTTTCAAGCTTATATTGATAAAGCTTTGAAGATAATATCTTTAATGCTTTTTCTTTATTGCTCCCTTGAAGCCTTTCTGATTGGCAAGTAACAGTTATTCCTGTCGGTATATGAGTAATTCTCACTGCCGATTCCCTTTTATTTACATATTGCCCTCCAGGACCAGAAGCTTTATAAAAATCTAATTTTATATCCTCGCTTCGAAGTCCTATATCTTCATTATCGCTTATTTCTGGCAAAATTTCCACTAAGGCAAAAGAAGTGTGTCTCAGCTTCTGAGCCGAAAAAGGAGACAGTCTTACTAGCCTATGAACTCCAGTTTCTTTTCGCAGTAATCCATAAGCAAATTTACCAGATATTTCTATTGTTATTGATTTTAAACCATTCCTTCCTTCAGCTCCGCAATCTCCATAAGATTCGTCTATTATCAAAACTTTAAAATTTTTTCTTTCTGAATATCGGCTATACATCCTAAAAAGCATTTGCGCCCAATCTTGAGCATCCTGTCCTCCTGCTCCAGAATAAATGGAAAGTATCGCACCCCCTTTATCATATTTTCCTTCAAAATAAGATTCTATTTCTTTATTCTTTATTTTTTGATCAATGGCAAATATTTTTTTCTCTAACTCTGAATCAATACTATTATCTTCATTGCTCAATTTTAAAAATTCTTCTAAATCAGCAATTTCTTTTTTTAATCCTTCAAAGAACAAAAGCTCTTCTTCGCTATCATTGAATTCTTTTGATAAATCAACGGCCCTATTCTTATCTTTCCATAAATCACTTGATTGGATTTCCTGTTTCAAAAAAATGATTCTTTCACGAACAGCAGAGATGTCAAAGATGGTCCTCTAAAAAGAGGACCCTGTTTTTCAATTCTTCAATTATTTTTTTACCATCCATTGACATATAATATTCAATACGATTAACCGATTATTGAATCTCGCCTAGTGAGCAAAGAGAAGAACGAAATAAAATCAAGCACGATGACAGAAAGAAAAATTTGTTTGATATTTTCTTTTCCTCGTATAGAGAGGCTGGCTGAGCCGAACTAAGAACAAATTTTTAGCAAAAAATTTATGTCGGGGAAAAGAAAGATATAAAACAAATTTTACATCAGGAGCCAGAGGCGAGAATCGCCTTCAGTAAAGTTTACTCTTGCAAACTTTCTTCCGGTCGGGACTCAGTCGGCATTCGCTTACGCTCATATTGCCTCCTTCCGTCTTCGATTCTCTTTCCTTACAAACAATAAATCATCATGAGCCAGAGGCGAGAATCGAACTCACAATCTTCTCTTTACGAAAGAGCTGCTTTACCATTAAGCCACTCTGGCACGGATCATTTTGATGAAAAACTGCTTAATCTTTCAGATATCCAATTGAATAATTCATTCAAAGTACTTGCATTCTTTTTTTCTACATCCTCACTTTCCTTACTTTCTCCACTATTTTTTTTAATGACAACTATTTGCTCCCCTTCTTTCTGAAGCCCCAATTCTTCTCTAGCAACTTTCTCTAAATATTCATCACTATAAGTTTCACCTAATTGCATTTTTAATGCCTCTTTTTCTTGGAGGAGACTTGATGCAGTCATATCCAAATTCTTGTAATTGGAATTTATTTTCGATCGCTCAATAAAAATCATAACATTCGTATAAAGTAAATATACTGCAAAAAGGACAAAAATGATGCCAAAAACCTTTGGTAATACTTGTTTTGATTTAGTTTTTTTAATCTTTCTTTTTTTGCCTTTTTTTGCTAACATATATTTATATTATAAAACAAAATAAACAACATGGCTAATAACAAAACCAAGAAAAAAATAACCAGATTTTTAACTATATTTATTGTGGTTCTGATAATAATTTCAACTATCCTTTCAATAGTAAGGTGGTAATGGAAATATTATATCACTAAATAAGATAATCTTCTAATCTGATTCAAAAACCTTTAAAAAGACATCTGAGGGGATTCGCATATCCCCTTTTTCTTTTAATTCAGACTTTCCTTTTTTCTGTTTTTCAAGCAATTTTCTTTTTCTAGTATAATCACCTCCATATAAATGAGCTAAAACATCTTTTCGTGTAGCGCTTATAGTTTCTCTCGCAATAATCTTTCCTCCAATTTTCCCTTGTATAGGAACAGCAAAAGCTTGTCTTGGAAGAAGATCCTTTAATTTTTCTGTTAATTTTTTTGCATTCTCATAAGATCTGTTTTGAGGAACAATCCTAGACAAAGATTCTTCTTTTTCTCCATTTATCCAAATCTCTAATTTTACTAAATCGGCTGAACGATATTCTAATTCTCTATAAGTCAAAGAAGCATATCCTTGAGTAATATTCAAAAGTTTTTCATAAAATTTTCCGATAATTTCTCGAAGAGGCATTTCATAAATTAAAATATATCTTCCTGTTCCGAAAGGATAAGATTCTTTATGAATTCCCTCGATCTCACTTAAAAAATCATAAACCCTTCCAAGATAAGACTCTCCAATAATTATCTTGACTTCAGCCCAAGGTTCAGAAAAACCCTTAAAAGAGTCAGACCAATTAACCGAATTATATATGACTACCTCCTGGCCTTTTGGATCAAAAGCCTTATATCTTACCTGAGGAGCACCGATTATTAAATCAAGATTATATTCCCGTTTCAATCTTTCCATTGTAATCTCAGTATGCAACGTTCCTAAAAATCCACAAAGAAATCCACGTCCAAAAATATGGAAATTTTGATGCTGATAAAAAAGAGCCGAATCATTAAGTTTTAATTTTGATAAAGCAACTTTTAATATTTCAAAATCATCTTGATTATGAGGATACATAGAAATAAAAAGTTTTGGTTCAGGATCTTTATAGCCAGACAATGCCGTTAAATTATTCTCATCTCCTGAATAAACGATAGTATCTCCAATGCGAATTTTTTCTGGATCTTTTATTCCAGTTGCAATATATCCGATTTCTCCAGCACAAAGCTCGTCAATCGGAACCATATTCGGCTTAAAAATTCCAAGTTCTTTTACGACACTTTGAGCTTTAGAATTTATAAGAGAAATTTTTTGACCAGATCGAATTTTCCCCTCCATTACCCTAATAAAAGAAACTACTCCCAAAAATGAATCGTATTTCGAATCAAATATCAAAGCTCTAAAGGGTTTATTATTTTCTATTTCTGGAGAAGGGACTTTTTCTATTACACGCTCTAAAAGTTCAGGAACATTCTCGCCCGTTTTTGCAGAAATGGAAAAAATGTCATCCATATCAACATCTAAAAAAGTAGCGATTTCTAATTTTGTTTCATCGGGCCTTGCTTGAAGAGAATCAATTTTATTTATAACAGGAATAATTACCAATCCTTCTTTTTTTGCTAGATCAAGATTAGTAATTGTCTGAGCCTGAATCCCCTTCGTAGCATCAACAAGAAGAATTGCGCCCTCTACTGCTGCCAAGCTTCTTGAAACTTCATAATTAAAATCGATATGCCCTGGAGTATCAATAAGATTCAACATCATCGGATCTCCATTTTTTGCTACATAGTCCATTTTTACAGGAGTCATTTTTATTGTAATCCCTTTTTCTCTCTCCAAATCCATCGAATCCAAAAACTGAGCCTGCATCTTCCCCTTCTGGACAGTCCCTGTAATTTCAAGAAACCTATCAGCTAAAGTAGATTTCCCATGATCAATATGGCTAATAATGACAAAATTTCTAATTTTCATTTTTATGTATTTTCAGTTTTCTTAACACATAATCCCTATAAAAATCAACTTCTTTACAATGAAAAATAATCGTAAACAATAAATAGATTAAAATAGCAACGATGGACGTTAAGCATAGATTAAAAAATGAATAAAAGACATCAGGCAAAGAAATTAATTTTTTTGCCATAGGATCAAGATAATTAATCAAAAAATAAAGGGCAGAAGAAGAACCGATAACCATAATTATTCCAGCTGTAAACATTTTTACAAAAGAAATTAAAGCATCCTTTATTCCAAAATCTCCAACTTTTTTATAAAAGAAATATATCAAAAGCAAAAATTCTGAAAGCAATGCCAGATTAAAACCAAAAACTAGACCTAAGACTTGGAAATTAATAGCTCCATCTATCTTAAAAACAAATCTTACTGCATCTACTAGTATATTGCTCTCTTGGAAAATCTGAACAAAAAAATTAGAAAAAATATAAGAAATAGCAACAAATGCCAAGGCAATAATTGTTGGAGTAACAGTATCTTTTAAGCTGAAAAATCCTCGCAGAATAAGCGGAACTAAACATTGGGCAAAGGTACTGATAAAATACATTCCAAGGCATGCCGCAGTAATTTCAGTTGAAGCAGACCCGAACTGGCCAGACTGCAAAATAGTTTCAACAATTAGATTTCTTAAAACAAAGAACATCAATCCGATTGGTAAAGAAAGATAAAGCATTTGAACAAAAACAGAATAAAAAGATCTACGAAATCCTTCTTTATTCCCTTCTGCCCAAAACTTCGAAAAAGTAGGAAAGGCAGCCGTAGCAAAAGATATTCCGATAATGCCAATTGGAACATACCTAAGATTATTTGAGAGATAAAATATTGAAATAGCTCCAGTACCTATTCCGGCAGCAATCGCAGTTGCAATAATAAAATTTATCTGGCTAGCAGAAGCAGCAATCGCACGTGGTAACATCAAAACAAAAAGATTTTTTATCGCTGGGTGCTTAATGTTTAAAATAGGTTCATATTTAAAACCGCACTTGATAGCCGTTGGAAGCTGAATCAAAAGATGAGCTAATGACCCAATAACAACACCCAACCCTGCTCCATAAATACCTAAATAAGGTACAAGAAAAACAATGCCGAAAATAATACCTAAATTATAAAAAATAGGCGCAAGGGAGTACGCAACAAATCGATTAAAATAATTAAGAACAGTAGAAAGAATTGATGAAATTCCAAAAAATAAAACACTTATAAAGATCATCCTGCTTAAAGCGACCGTTGCCTCTTTTGCGCTAGGAGAAAATTCCGAAATTGTTGAAGATATTATTTGCGGAGTAAAAATTAAGAAAAATATAAAAAAAATAAAAAAGCTTATTAGGAAAAAATTTATCATAATATTTATGATCTTCCAGGATTCATTCTTGTTTTTTTGCTGATATTCGGCAAATATAGGAAGCAAAGAAACAACTACACTACCTGCAAAAAGAATATTGAAAACAAGATCAGGAATCCTAAAAGCGGCAAAATATATATCTAAATCAGTTCCAGCTCCAAAAGAACCTGCCAAAAGACGATCCCTGACTAATCCAAGTATCCTGCTCAAAAAGACAGTTACGGCCAAAAGAATAGCCGCCCCTTTTATAGTAGATTGCTCCGAACTGATAGCCTTTTTTAACTTCCCAAGTCCCATATTCATAGTAAATTTATCATAGCTTAAAATAAAAAATTTGACAAAGCTGGACAAATTAAGTAAAATATTTTTACCGTAATAGATTGAACAATCGCCCTGTTTTCAGGGAGGAAAGTCCGAACTTCCATTCCCATAAGGAATAAAACGGTAGCGGGTAATTCCCGTCATTCGCTTACTAGCGAAAGAGATGCGAACAGAGACGCTCTTAATCGAAAGAAAGGGAGCATCCCCATGGGATGAGCTCTTAGGGAAACCTTTGAGATGAAACGGCTAAACTCTTACCAGGAAGCAAGAACAAATCTTTTCTTCGGAAAAGAAAAAAGTAGTTCGCTTGAGGTATTAAGTAATTAATATCCCAGATAGATGATTGTTTAAAACAGAATTCGGCTTACTAATCTATTGCCATTTTTAAAAAAGCAGGTATCCCCTGCTTTTTTAAATTTGTTTTCTTTTTAAAACTCGTGAGGCTGAGCCTTCCTCAAGGTTCAACCTCAATTTAAATAATAATACCTGTTTACAATAATGTTGATAAATAAATAATAATAATCTATATTATAAAAATGAGCTTTAAGACTATCTCTACTACCGCTGATGTCTTCAATGCAATAGAAGACACAATAAGAAAAATAGACATCTTTGACAGGACTAAAAAAGAAGATCCTAAAGACTCAGTCTAAGAAATATCTTAGACAAATTATACCTTCTATTCATTTTAAATTAAAATTTAATAGGAGGTCTTTTTTTATAAAAAGGTTAAATCTCGAAATCAATCGAGGCTGAGCCTCGATCAAGATTCAGCCTCGATTATAACCGCTACTATTCTTCTGTGTATAAAAGAATAGACACTTTTACGTATAAAGCATATCCTAAAAAAAGCTCTTAGGAGATTGAGAGGTCGCATGCGACGAAGTATATCCAAAAAGAAAAAACGAAGGGAAAAACGAGAAAAACAAAGAGAAAAATCAAACAAAAGCTTTCCATAAATGGAAAGATTTTTTATTTATTATTTTCCTTATTAAAATAATTTATTAAAGCCAAACGAAATTTTTCTAAATTTTTATTTTCTACTGTAAAACCTGCTGCTGGCGAATGACCTCCAAAAGTCTGTAAAAGACTACTACAGCTTTCCATAGCTTTCACAGCATCATACTTTTTCGGTAGCCTTACAGTCCCCCTGCTTAAATCATCATACTTCTGATAAAGAAAAATCGGCTTATCGTAATAACTGCTCAAACGAGAAGCAATTGACCCAAGATATTCTATTCCCCATTTCGGAGAACCTTCAAAAACAATATTATTTCCCAGCTTGCTTTCTGCAGATAGCTTGATCTCCTCGGTTAAAACATTTATTTCTAATACACGTCTTTGATTTTCTTCAACAAGCTCTCTAGCCTCTTCTTTTGCAAGCTCAAAATTTGTTTCGCTTAAAATATGATACAACAAACAAACATGATTATCATCCATTGCTCCAAAATTAAAACAACTATTTATCCTATAGACAATATCTCTTTTTGAATTGAATTCACTAGGATTATAAATAGTAAAAAATGCTTTTAATATAGGACGCTGGCTATTCTCAATATTCTTTAATCCTTGATAGATATAATCGATATTTTCTCCTCTTTCTGGCATCATATCAGCGATAGTCGCAAGAGCTACAAGCTCAAGCAAGTTTTCCCGGAATAATAATGGAATTTTTTCTTGAAGTAATTCCTCTGCTAATTTGAACGAAAGTCCAGCATTAGAAAAATCTTTAAATGGATAAGCATCACTCTCTTGTTTTGGATCAACAATCAAATCGGCCTGTGGCAATCCTTCTGATATCGGTTGATGATGGTCCAATATTGCTACAACGAAACCAGCACCTCTCGCCTTTTTTATTTGGTCAAAATTAGTAATTCCACAATCAAGAGTGATAAGCAGTCCTCCTTGAGGATACTTTTCAATGATATACGCCAAAACAGTATCATTTAGACCATACCCCTCATTTTTCCTATCAGGAAAATAAGCAGAAATTTTTAACTCTTTCTTTGACAAAAAAGCAAAATTGCTTATAGCCTCCTTTGCAATGACAGTTGCTGAAACTCCATCCAAGTCAGAATCGCCAAACAAAATAATCTGTTTTTTGTTCAAGACAGCCTTTTTGATCATTTCCGCCAGAATATCGATATTCTTTAATTTCATAATCCCAAGATAAAATATATTTAATAAGAGACTCGCTAGTCCAAAACCTTGATCCCTGGAAGAGAATCTCCCGAAATAAAATCAAGCATCGCTCCTCCTCCTGTCGAAATATGTTCAAACTTTTCCTCCATTCCAAGTTTAAAAATAGCTTCAACGGTTTCTCCTCCGCCAACAATAGCATATCCAGTATTTTCTGCAACAGCTTTCATTATCTCAGAAGTGCCTTTTGCAAAAAGAGGAATTTCAGAATAACCCATCGGCCCATTCCAAATAATAGTTCCTGCTTCTTTAATAATGCTTTTAAATTTTTCCACTGTTTCTGGTCCGATATCAAAAATATCTTCTTCTCTTCTAAGTGTTCCAACTCCTCCTATCCTCATATATTTTTGATCCAAATCCTTCAATGCCATTACACCATCGACTGGTAATTGAAATTTCGAATTAGTTAAATCCAAATCACCAACAGCTTCAAGTAATTCAGTTTCATCCTCGGACCAATTATCACGAACACATATTCCTTTAAGTATCAAAATCATATTCGCAATTTTTCCCCCTACTAAAACATAATCTGACTTTTCTAAAAGATTTTTTAAAAGCTTTATTTTTGTTTCTAATTTTACACCTCCGACAATAGAAACTAATGGTCGTTTTGGATTCGATAAAGCTTTGGTCAAAACTTTTATTTCTTTTTCTAAAAGAAATCCAGGATAAGAAGATCGTATTTTTGCCACTCCAACAATAGAAGCATGCTCACGATGACAAGCGCCAAATCCTTCTTGGACAAAAATATCTGCCAATTTAGCTAATTTTTCTGAAAAAACTGGATCATTTGCTTCTTCTTCTTTATAAAATCTTAAATTTTCTAAAAGCAAGACATCTCCATTTTCCATCTTTTCAACCCTTTTCTCGACATCTTTTCCGATACAATCCTTAAAGAATTTTATATTCCCCATCTTTTTATCCAAATAATCAGCAATTATCTTAAGTGAACATTTCTTATCTTTTCCTTCTGGTCGTCCTAAATGGCTAATCAAGATAACCTTAGCTCCTTGATTACGGAGATAATCAATAGTTGGAATCGCTTGATTAATCCTATAAAAATCGCTTATTTTTCCATTATCAATAGGAACATTAAAATCACAACGGACTAGAACTTTTTTATTTTTTACATCTGCATCTTTTAAACTTTTCATATTTCAAAAATTATTTTATAAATTATAAGAACAATCCTTTAGTTTGCCTAAACTTTCTATTAGTAACAAGATTATTATAGCAACAAAAAGAAAATAAAAAAACCAGGATATCATTCCTAGCTTAACACCGTCAACTATAATATGGCTAATAATTTGTGATATTAAAAGCCTGATTTTCAACATCAAAAATTATTTTTGCTCAATTTTCTTATTCAATCAAATTTTATTTTTTCTCCTGGTTTTATTACTCCACTTATAGAAGCTTTTTCTAAAGGTTTTCTGCTTTCATTCTTTATTATATCAAGCAATCCTTCAAAATCTATCTTTTTCCCAGATTTTGTTTCCATTTTTTTAACTTCTTCAATATTTTTATCTTGGACATATTTCAAATCAGAACTTTTCTCAATCGCAATATCTTGTCTAGCAACAGAATTTATCTCATTAGCTATTGATTCCGGCGACCTATAAGCAATATTAATCTTTCCTTCAATTACTTCTTTATTTTTTTCTTCTAAAGAATCTTCTTTCTCAATATTATTTCCTGATTCACTCAATACGAAGGTATCTTCTTCTCCAATTGCTTCTTTGTTTTTTTCTTTAATTAAAAACTCATCTTCTTTTTTAACTTCATAACTATTTTTTTCTTTTTTAAGTATAAAAATTTTCTCGTCTTTTTTATTCTCACTCAAATCATCAAAAGATTTCTTGTTTCCGCTTCGCCCTTCTTCTTCCATCTTTTTCAAACATGGTTTGCAATAAACTGGCCTTTTCCCATCGGGTTTAAAAGGAACTTTCATTTTTTTATTACAGCTTTGGCAAATAGCATCATGCAAATCTCCCGACCTCCCACTGAATTCACGAGTAGGAACTGCAGTATTCATACCTTCTTCAGTATCACTCGCAATTTTTTGCTCCACTACTGAGCGCGGAATAGCATAAAACCTGCGAGAAGATTCTATTATCTGTTGCTCATTTGAAGATTCCAAGGGTTTGACTGGAGGCAATGTTTCTGCCGAAAAAGGACGGGAAGAAACTCCGTCTATCATTAATTTCAAATAAATATTTTGTTTAGGCAAATTGACGATATCTTGGGTCATAAACTCAGGGCTAAACTCTCGTTCCAAATAATCTGCATCATCAGCTCCAATTCTGAAAGTAATCATTGTTCCAACGTTTCCAAAAACAGCATCTCTTACTTTTTCTTCCATTTGAGCAATATACTGATGAGCCAAAATCAAAGACAATCTATATTTTCTAGCTTCAGATAAAATACTGGCAAAAGAATCTGTAGAAAAATTTTGGAATTCATCAATATAAAGAGCGAAATCATTTCTTTGCTCTTCTGGAATATCAACTCTCGACATCGCCGCTAATTGTAATTTTGTAATAAGTAATGCGCCTAAAAGACGGGAAGATTCTTCTCCAACTCTTCCTTTAGAAAGATTAACGATAAAAATCTTTTTAGTATCCATAATATCCCTCATATCTAAAGAAGATTTTTGCTGTCCGATAATATTCCTAATAAGAGGAGTGGATATGAATTGTCCGATCTTATTCTGGATAGCTGCAGTTGCTTCAACCTCATAACGCTGGGTATACCTAGCAAACTCTTTTGTCCAAAAAGATTTTATAACTGGGTCTTTTACTTGAGAAATAATAGTATCTCTCCATTCAACATCAGATAACAAACGATTAATCCCGAGCAATGTCGAATCAGGAACTTCAAGTAATGCAAGGATTGTATTATTTAAAATATATTCCATACGAGAAGACCAAACATCCGGCCATATCTTCTTGAAAACAGTCATTATTCCTCCTGCTATTAAATGACGATATTCAGGACTGACATTTTCCATAATATTAAAAGCAATAGGATTATCCAAATCAGCTGGATTAAAATAAACAACATCCTTTATCCTATCTTCTGGAATTAAATGCAAAATTTCTTCAGCAGCAGAACCATGAGGGTCAACAAAACAAACCCCCTTACCATTCACAATATCCTGAATAATCATATTCTTGATCAATTCAGTTTTTCCCATACCAGTTTTACCAATGATATAAATATGGCGTCGCTTATCATCCTGTTTTATACCGAACTTAACTTGTTTTCCACGAAAACTAGTTTGAGCAAAAAAAGTAATATTATTATTTTTTGAAATTTGCATATTTTTATATTCCTCACCATATCAGCTACTGCAATATTTTAATCTTAAAATATTCTTAATTGATTTTTGATTTCTATTCTTCAATAGGCAATGCTGCTGGAGGAGCAGCCTTCTTAGTTGATACTCGCTCCACCGATGTAGTTGGAACAACGGCAATTCCTGGAAAATGGAATAATGTTGCAAGTTCTTCCGAAGAAGCTAAAAAAGTAGTCGGAGAAAAATCATTCATAAAAAGATTATCAGGAGTAGATGATAATTCTCTATATAAATATCTACTAAACATATTTCTTTTTTTAAGATACACTCTCCTGTGTCTAAAAACTGCTGGAGGCTGAACTTTAGTAGTATTATGAGGCTTGAAACGATTCAGATTCTGTGTCGCAAATTGGGCAAAATGGCTAATCACATAAGCCTTTGCTGCTCCATAATATTTTTCATGTCGAGCAACATAAACAAAACGGATAGCAGAATGAAAACAAGTCTTAGATATTTTTCGTTCTATTGCCGAAATTATTTCTCTTTCTCCTTGGGTCAATCGGAATTCTAGTGGAAACATTTCATCTTCTTTTTTCTTTTCATCTTCTCCTGTCATAAATCCAGGAAATAATATCTCTGCAATTAATACCCATATTCTGATAATCATTGGCAAATCATCAGCAGATGAACCCTTTTTTTCTACAGTCCTTCCAAGTAACTTATCAATCTCTGCTCTTCCTCGTTTGAAGTAATTATCTTCAGCATCAACTGAAGCAATAGGTTTAGCAATTATTTGCACCCAAAGCTGTTCACCTCTTTGCAGAAGGGTAATATTTTCAAGTAAAGTAGATAAAGGATCAAAACGTTTTTCATCCTTTGAATCGCTATTTTCTTCAAAAAATGACTCATATGTCCTAATAGGATAAACGTCGCTCCTAGCCATGGCTTTAAATTCGCATCCCCACATATCCCATCCAGAATTAGGAACGTCTTGAGGCATTGTTTCGACATAATCCGGTACTTCAAAAATCTCCACTTCTGGATATTGAGAAAAAAAAGCAGATTCCACTACTTTTCTTGCAGCCCTTGGAGCTCTGACATAAAAATGAGGAACTCCATCTATTCCAGTAATTTCAAAAGATAATCTTAAAACATCTTTTCCTTCAAAAATTCTTTCCTTCCAATCCGCAGGATCATAGACAGCAAACAATGTATTAAAAACATTTTCCATTGCCCTAATCGGTTTTGTAACATCTCGAGGCAATTTTATTTCAAGTAAGATATTAGGTTTAGATATGATAAATTTTGTAGTAACATAATCTAAATATCTTGCTTTATAAGTTGGAAAGAAAAAAAATGGAAGAAAGAACCACCATATCTGACTGATAATATTAAAAATCGCAAACCAATAAGGACTGTACGTTTCCAGCTCTGCTAAAATAAAATTTAATTGATAAAATACTTCTTGCATTATTATGCTTCACGAATTTTGTACTTACCTTCCCCGTCTTTATCAAAGACGTTTTTATTTTGTAAACTTAAAAAAATAGTTGATTCTTTTACAATCCTTTGCTGAGAAACTTGTTGAACAATTTCATCCTTTGTCATCGGACCATTCTCTGCAAGTACTGCATAAATAACATCCTTTACTTTTCCCGGATTATATCCCCAATCCTTTAAAGCATAGAATCCTCGTCCAACAAGAACAAAATCTTCATTCCTGATAAGCTCATTATGCACTGTTTGAGGATGGAGCTTTTTATCCCTATTCTCTCTTACTCCAAGTTCTTTATTAAGACCAAAAATCAAATCTGTAATAGCTTTAAAATGAAGAGGTTTTTGATTTTCCTTCAATATTACCAAGATTTTATCTTTTACTGTTCTTGGATTGACTTCTGGCGAAGTCTTAAGCCCAATTTTTTTACCATCAACAGATTTAATAATATTTTTAGAAATTTCAAGATAAGACAAAAAAACATCTTGATTGATTTTCTTATCAGTATAGTCATGAGTAAATTCTGCAAAAATAGATTCAATTGACTGAGGAGTTCCTTTTTCTTTGAATCTCTTTTCAAAATCATTGCATAAATTCTTTGAAAAATTTATTGAATCTTTATTCATCGCCCAAAAAGCATAAAAAGACTGATCTTCTTTTACCCTTTCAAGTCCGCTGACTAAATTAAGCAAGAATAAAACATAATTTCTTGTCTCGGGTGAACTTATTTCAGTCAAAAGCTGATCTTCTTTTTTTACTCCTCCAAAATCCTTAATCTTCTCAAACAAGAATTTTTCAATCACTTGGAATTCTGCCTTAAAGCCTGAAGAATCAATAATCTTTTTCGCCCTCTTAAGTCCATCTATTTCTATTTGACGAACCCTTTCTCTGGTAATTTTATAGCTTTTTCCAATAAATTCTAAAGTTTCTCCTTTCCCCTTTTTTCCCAACGAAAATCGCCTCCCTAAGACAACTTTTGTCCTTTCTGGCAGGTCTTTTAAGATTTTCTCAGAAATAGCTTTATAATCAAAGTCCATACAATATTATCAATTAAATATTACTTATATTAATAACATTTTATTTGCATTCTGTAAAGGCACCCTTTACTTTGTTTTCTTTGCAAATTTATGCTTTTGCCACCAAACCAATAGTGGACTAGCCAAAAACACCGAAGAAAAAATACCTACGATTACGCCTATTCCCATAATTAAAGTGAAATACTTCAAGCTTTCTTCATTAGAAAAGAAATAATATAGCGGAATTAGAGCCAAAATAACGGTTAGGGATGTATTTACACATCTGGCAAAGGTTTCATTCAAGCTCCTGTTTACAATCTCCTCATAAGATAAATTGCCATATTTATTTATATTTTCTCTAATCCTATCAAAAACAACAATTGTATTATTAATACAATAACCAACAACAGTTAATAAAGCCGTGACAACTGGAATACTTAATTGAGCTCCCCATAATTTTCCAAGCAAAGCAAAAACCCCAAGAGGAATAATAAGGTCATGGAAAAGCATTAAAGTAGAAGAAAGGCCATATTCAAAAGAAGTAACTGGATAAGATACATTTTTAAAAGCGATAAAAATATAAGCAAGCATTGCAAGCAAGGCAAGTCCGACAACTAAAAATGTCTTTTCTTTCAATTCTTTTCCAACAAGAGAACTTATAGTTTCTATTCCTGAAGAACTATCAATTATTTTTCCAGTTTTTTTAATTTCGGTAATTACTTTTTGATAGACATCATTGCTGACATCTTTTTTATTTACTTTTATAAGCACATCTGTTTTTCCTACGCTTTGGACTTCAGCGCCATTAATTTCTTCTATGCCAGAAATGACACTTTTGATTTTTTCCATTTCAGGTCTATTATTTTCTTCATAGACAATTTTTATCGAACTTCCTCCTTCAAAATCGATTCCTAAATTAAGTCCGAAAAAAATAACACTAAAAATACTGAGAATAACAGCGATGCCACCAATAATGAAATATATATTTGAGTATTTTACAAAATTGAAATTCATAATAAATTCTTTATGTTTTTATCTTTTTCTGAAATTATGACCAAAAAAACTTAATCTTAGAAATTTTCTTATTTTTTGCTACTATCTGTAAAAAAATATTAGAAACCGTAACTGCAGAGAATAAACTGATCAGAATACCTAATATTAAAGCAAATGAAAAAGCTTTGATAAAACTAGTCCCAAAAATGTAAAGAATCAAAGCAACAACAATAGTTGCAAAATGTCCATCACGAATAGAAGGCCATGCCCTATGAGCACCTTCCTTGATTGCAGATTGAACATCTTTTCCAAGCTTTAATTCTTCTCTTAACCTTGAAAATATAAGAATATTCGCATCAACAGCAATACCAATAGATAGAATCAATCCTCCAATACCAGCCAAAGTAAGAGTAGCCGAAACTGCTTTAAGCGAACCCATTAATAATATTACATAAACAATCAAAGCAAAAGAAGCAATTAATCCTGGCAATCTATAAAATAGGATTAAGAAAATTACTATCAATATAAATCCGACAACACCTGCCTGTACAGCATTATTCAAGGATATCGCACCTAAAGTAGGCCCGATTTTTTGTTGGACTATTGGCTCGCCTAATGGAACCGGCAAAGCACCTTGATTCAATCTTTGAGCCAAAGTCTTAGCATTAGCAACAGTTTCCTTTCCTCCAGATATAACTGCTTTTCCACCACTGATTTTTTGTTCGACTCGAGGAGCATAAAGATCATTTTCATCAATTTTTCCATCACCAGTCGTATCAACAATCGATTGGCCATCTAAAAATATAGCAATCGACTTTCCTACATTTCTTTCGGTTACTTGTTCAAAAATTTTTGCTCCTTCATCATTGAATTGCAAATCAATTTCTGGTGCATAAGTTGTCTGATTATAATTAACAGTTGCCTTCTGTAAATATCGTCCAGTAAGTTCTGTTTTTTTGTAAGGTATCATATAAGCCATCTGCCAATTTTCTATCTTCTGGACTTCAGCTAAAATTTCTTCACTAGATTTTCCTTTATTATTATCCCATACTTCTTGGACTTTTTTTGCTACATCTTGCATTTGTTTTATCTCATCGTCTGATTTTTGTTCATAAAATTCAAGCAAAGGAGCTTGCCCTATTGTTGCAATTGCAGATTCAATACTTTCCTCGCTTGGCAAATCAACTGCAAGTCTATCTTGTCCATATATCTGAATAATCGGTTCCTTGACTCCAGAACTGTTTATCCTTCTTTCAATAACATCTCGAAGTCCTTCCATTACCGAAACTTTTTCCTTCTCTGGAATAGTACTTAAATCAGCTTTATATTCCAAATGAACTCCGCCCTTAAGATCGAGTCCAAGTTTATAATCACCAGTATTTATTTCTGAAATCTTCCAATTAAATTTTTCATTTATTCCCCTGATGGCCTGATTACAAGGCGCAGGAAAACTATATATCCCTACTAAAATAGCCAAAAGAATTATGCCAAGAAACGATAAAAGTAATTTTTTGTTAGTCATTTTTTTCTTTGCTACGAAACTGTATGTTTCCGATTAATAATCTACTTTATTTTTATAATAAACGCCCTTTTTAGTCAATTTTCTTATCTGAACTATAATATAATCTTAAAGGAACCGAAAGTCAAATCCTATTTCAAAAACCTGAGAAAATACATTATAGATAAACCGAAAAGAATACTAATCAATTGGATTATCGAATATTTGAAAGAAGATTCCTTCTTTATTTCAGGTATTAAGTCTGCCACAGCAATATAAATAAAACTACCCGCAGTGAAAGTATTCAAAAATAAAAGAACTGCATCATTTTTAGCCCAAATCAAAACAAAGACACCTCCCAAAAAAGAAAACAAAGAAAAAACAAAATTCAACCACAGCGCTTTCCATTTACTATATCCAGCATAAATAAGTATTCCAAAATCTCCAATTTTCTGAGGAACCTCGTGTGCAATTATAGCAAGTACAGTTGCAAGTCCAAGATTAAAATCAACACAAAAAGCACTCACCATAATCATTCCATCCAAAAAATTATGCAAGCCATCTCCTATGAGATTCATAATTCCAAGCTCATGAGGATGATCTTTAGAAGTTAATATATGACAATGCCTCCAATGGATTATTTTTTCTAAAATAAAAAAGGTTAAAAGTCCGATAACTGCAAATATCCATACATTAAAATTATCTTGGCCATCCTCAATTGCCTCAGGTAGTAAATGAAAAAATACGTCACCGATTAATGCTCCAGCAGAAAAACTAACTAGAACCAATAATAATTTTTTAAGAAAATCCTGTTTCAATTTAAAAAACAAAAATCCTATAAAAGAAAGAGAAACAACAAAAGCTATTCCTAAAAATGCGGATAAAATTGAAAAATCCATATATTTTCCGATTTTAAATTATACTACTATTATATAACAATAATAAAAAACAAAGGAAACGCCTTTGTTTTTTATTATCATATTTTTTATTGGCAGCTAGCATCAGTCGATGCATTTCCTGAAGTTGTTCCTTCTCCAAATCCTGCCGAAGGATTATCAGAAGAAAGTTTTGCATTACAATTTTCTGGAGCATTATTAAAAGCATTACAAATAGATTTAAGCAATCCAGCGCTATTCCTGCCAGCTGTTTCATCAATAGTTCCATTAATGACTAATGTAGGAGAACCATTAACTCCATAAGCCGTATTATCACTTCCGAATACAGCAAATCCTGGATAATCACCTTTATACCCTACTTTATTTTTAAAATTAGATATTACACTAAACTCTTTATCAGTACTAGCGCTACAAGAAGCTAATTTTGCTCTATCAATTCCAGTAGAAGAAAGACATGACTCAGAATCACCTGCCTTCAAGAAGCATTTCAAATAAGAAAGTAATTTATCTTTTTGTTCTTTCTGGATACAATATTGGTTTAACTCTTCTTTCAATTCTTTCTCGCCATGCATTGCATAATCACAGAACTTCAAACTAAAATTTATTTTATCACCCAAAGCTTCAATAGCGGGAATAATTCCTTTTTCAATCTGGGTACCATAAGGACAATGACTCATAACAAATAATTCAACTGACGGCTTGTCTGATTTTTTGATGCCAGTTGAAGCAGTGTCATCTTTCTTTTTTACAATATCCATATTGCTGACACAGAATTTTGTACCATCAGCAGCAACAACTGTTTTTATTGAATTATCTTTAGAAATAGTTATATCTAAATTGTAATATTTTTGCTTATTCCCTACGGTCAATCCTTCAATTTTTCCTCCTCCCATCAAGTTTTCATTAATAAAATCAGTCGTCAATGTCTTAATAGCTTCAGGAGTAAGATCCTTGTTCTCCAAAGAATACCAATAACCCACATATCCGATACTAGCTAAAACTATACCGAAAAAAAATCCTACTACGAAACCTTTGCTAAGTTTCTTTCTCTTTTTTGTATGTTTATGCTCTTCTATCTGTTCTTCTTTTTTTTCTTTGATTTCTTCTGTCATTTTATTTTTATTTTTACTTATTATCCTACCAAATATAATATCACTATTTTTTTATAGTATCAAATCAATGATATTAATTATTTTCATCTCCTAAAACAGTCTCTTTTAGCTTTTTTACATCTTCTTTTTCCTCATAAATTTCTCCCTTCCCCAGTTTATACAACATAGGGACTACTCCACACTTCTCACACTCTCCCCAATTACACTTACCTCCATTTTTTATTGAAAGTCCTCGACACAGCAAAATTTCTTTTTCAAAAATTTCCTTTTCTATCATATTAATATTAACTAATTTTAATATTCTCTCATATAAAATATTTGGTCTACTTATCTTTCCCACAACACTTCTTATATTTTAATCCTGAACCGCACGGACACAAATCATTCCTTCCCACATCTCCAGTTGAAACATTTTCTTCCGTATTCTTTCTTTCTTCAACTAATTTCTCATTTTCTGTCTGTTTTTGAGAACTATCAATATTCGCAGTCGGAGCTAAATTTAATATTGAATTAATTATGGCATTTTCATAATTAGTAACAAGCGTTTTGAATAAAAAATTTCCTTCTTTCTTGTATTCTACTAAAGGGTCTCGTTGTCCATAAGCACGCAATCTGACAGAATCCCTCAAATGTTCCATATTTTCCAAATGCTCAGTCCAATAAACATCCATTACTCTGAGCGCAACGATTTTTTCTGCTCGTCTTAGGTTATCGCTTCCAATTTCTTTTTCTTTTTCATCATACCGGCTTATTTCAATATTATATTTTTTAAACAAAGAAATTAATTCTTCTTTTAATCCGCCTTTTTCAGATTTTTCAAGAATACTATATCTTTGTTTATAAAAAACATCTCTGTGCTTGTTCAATACATCATCATATTCCAAAGTATATTTCCTAGAATCAAAATTTGCTCCTTCTATTTTTGTTTGCGCAGATTCAATGCTTTTAGAAATCATTCCATTTTCAATAGGAAGGTCTTCTGGAAAATTAAGTTTCTCCATTATTGCCTTTAGTCTATCTCCTCCAAAAACCCTGATCACATCATCATCTAAAGAAACATAAAACTGAGTCGAGCCTGGATCCCCTTGACGGCCAGACCTTCCTCGAAGTTGATTATCTATTCTTCGCGCCTCATGTCTTTCAGTTCCAACAACATAAAGTCCGCCAATATCAACCACTTTCTTTCGTTCTTCTTCAATTAAAGGATTTCCTCCAAGAATAATATCAACTCCTCTGCCAGCCATATTGGTTGCAATAGTAACAGCGCCAGCTCTTCCTGCCTGAGCGATAATAGCACCTTCCTCTTCATGATTTTTTGCATTTAATACTTTATGAGGAATGCCTTGTCTTTGCAATAACATACTAAGACGTTCATTTTTATCAATAGAAGTAGTACCCACTAGAATAGGCTGTCCATTATTATGCCGTATTTTTATTTCTTCAGCTATAGCTCTAAACTTTCCATCTTCATTTTTATACACTCTGTCAGGCAAATCCTTTCTAATAGTAGCTTTATTTGTTGGAATTACAACAACATCAATATGATAAACTTTATCAAACTCTTCAGCTGAAGTTTCAGCTGTTCCAGTCATACCTCCTAATTTTTTATATAATCTGAAATAATTCTGGAAAGTAACTGATGCTAGTGTAAGAGATTCTGACTGGATTTTTACCCCTTCTTTAGCTTCAACTGCCTGATGTAATCCGCCCGACCATCTTCGCCCTGGCATAAGACGCCCAGTAAATTGATCAACTATAATAATTTCATTATCCTTTACTATATAATCTTTATCTTTCTTAAAAAGAATCTCTGCTTTTAAAGCCTGCTCCAGATGATGGACATATTTTATCCCTTTTTCATTATATATATTTCCAAGACCAAGAATATTTTCAATTCTTTCTATTCCCTTTTCCGTTAAAATTACTGATTTCACTTTTTCGTCAACTTCATAATCGCCTTCTCGCAATTGTGGAGTAAGTTTTGCAAAATCAGAATACCAATTAGAACTTTCATTATCAGGAGCAGAAATAATAAGCGGAGTTCTAGCCTCATCAATTAGAATAGAATCAACTTCATCTACAATAGCAAAATTAAATTCTCGTTGAGTCTTATCTACTACATTATACACCATATTATCTTTCAAATAGTCAAAACCGAATTCATTATTAGTACCATAAGTAATATCAGCACTATAAGCTTCTTTCCTACTGCATGGTCTCAAATAATCTTGCACAACTTTAAAACCACCAAGCTCATCTCGGGTTTTATCTTTTTCTTCCTGATTTTCGGTTACAAAAGCTGGATCATATATGAAAGACTGATCATGGTTTATACAAGCAGTTGAAAGACCAAGTGCATAATAAATTTGCCCCATCCATACTGCATCTCGACGACTAAGATAATCATTTACAGTCACCAGATGGCATCCTTTTCCCTCAAGAGCATTAAGATATAAAGGAGAAGTTGCAACAAGCGTTTTTCCTTCTCCAGTACGCATTTCTACTATCTTGCCCTGATGCAAGCATATTCCCCCGATCAATTGTACATCATAATGCCTCTTATCAAGATTTCTTCTAGACGCCTCTCTAACACAAGCAAAAGCCTCTGGTAAAATATCATCCAAGGATTTTCCTGAACCCAGCTTCTCTTTAAAAATAATCGTCTTATTTTTTAAATCATCATCAGATAATTTTTTATAATCATCTTCTAAAGAATTTATTTTTTTGATTGTTGGTTCCAGCTTTTGAATATACTTTTTATTTGCATTTCCAAACAATAAATCTACAATTGACATATTTTTATCATATAAATAAACAGCCAAAATAAAATAATTTTATTTGGCTGTCTATTTTTAATTATCCAAAAAATTATTCCATACTAACTTTCAGCGTCTTCTTTCTCTTAGATTCCGGCTTATGATCATATTTCTTGATTTGCACTTCTAACGCTTCTCTTACTTTTGAAATAGCTAGACTAAAAGTCTCTTTCCTGCCTACCGCTCTGATTAGCCTATTTCCCTTAAGAAGGAATTGGACTACCACCTTATAAACATCTCCTTTTTGATGATGGGTACTTTTCTCTATATCGACATCTACGGGAATAATTTCACTATGAGGGATGATTTTTGCCAATGGTCCAATCTTTCGATGGACAAATTCCTCAATCCTATTATCAACTATCATTGTTTTTGACTTAATGATGAATTTCATAGGCTTGGTAAAATTATTTTATTATTTCTACTCTCCCAAGCCAATAATATCATAAAGATACAATAAAACAACCCTTTAAAGGGTTGTTTTAAGTTAAGATAAAAAGATAAAATTATTTCTTTTTAGCTACCTTTCTTTTTGGAGCAGCCTTCTTTACTACTTTCTTTTTTGCAGCTACTTTCTTTACTACTTTCTTTTTTGCAGCTACCTTTTTCTTTGCAGCTGGTTTTTTTGCAGCAACCATTTTATTTGAAAAAAATTATTTTTTGTATAATATATGATCGACCTTTTAATTTTTAAAAGGAATATTTTTATTTTTCTCCTTTAAAACTTCTATTAATATTTTTTTAAAAATATTTTTGAATTTATTTCTATATTTTCTTTTTCTAAAAAATTATTTTTTAAAAACCTGATGAAAATAATTCTGAAATATTTTTAAAATTTTTTTCTGCAAAATATTTTTTCCTCTACTTATATTTTCGCTCATTAAAAATATTTGTCAATATGTTGACAAATTTTTTTAACATATTTTTACCTACCTACCGTTAGATGAATTGCTTTTTGAATAAAAAAATAAAATATTTTCCAATATTTTATCTTTTTTAAATAATTTTAGTCAAGATATTTTATTTCCTCTTGAATTGATATCCCGAATTTTTCTTTTACAGTTTTTTTGATTAAGACTATCAGCTTCAATACACTATCAGATTTTGCTTTTCCTAAATTAATAATAAAATTTGCATGATCAGGAGATATTTGAGCATCTCCTATTTTTGTTCCCTTTAAATTACATTTTTCTATCAGATACCCAGCAGGTATTATTCCCTTCTCGCTATAATTTTGAAGCTCCGGATATTTCTTGAATAATTTTTTATCGATTTCTCCTTCATAATTCTTAAAAACCGATCCAGCAGAAAATCCAATCGGATATTTTCCTATTCTTTTTTTTAAAATATTATCAACTTCATTCCTCATTGATTCCTTATCTTTTTTCTTCAGAATGAAAGTACCCGAAAGAATAGTATAATTTGATGATACTTTAAAAATACTAGACCGATAGACAAAATCACAATCATTTTTTTTCATAACTATTTTCTTGACTTCATCTTTTTTGAGTTTTAAAACATCAATCTCATAAATATTATCCGAAATAGAACTGCCAAAAGCTCCTGCGTTGCCATTTATAGCTCCGCCCAATGTTCCTGGTATTCCTGCTGCCCATTCAAGCCCAGAAAAACCAAAATTTAAGAATTGGCTGATAACATCAGCCAAAAGGAAAGAAGCATCAAGTTTTACTTTGAACATATCTTCCCCTATTGATTCAAAATTATTTTCGGATATCTTTGCATTACCAAACTTTCTTCGATAGATAATAACTAGACCCCTAAAACCTGCATTAGAAATCAAAAGGTTGCTTCCTGCCCCAACGATGTAAATATTAATATCATTTTCATTGCAAAAAAGAATAACCTTTTCTAATTCATAACTGCTATCTACTTCTAAAAAATAATCAGCAATTCCTCCAATCCTAAAAGTACAATAATTATGAAGAGATACATCTTTCCTAATAGCTGGAAAAATATTTTTTAATTCTTTAAATTTATCTATCATTTTAAAATCCAATTACTTCCTAATTTTCAAGAGAATTTATTACTTCTTCTAATTTTACAAAATCAGGCTTTAATTCTAAAGCTTTTTTATATAAAGCTAACGCCCCTTCCTTATCGCCATCTTTTTCAAGTTTGCGTCCATAAAGGACATATATCTCAAAATTAAAAGGTGCCAAATCTTTGGCTTTTTCATAAGCGCGAATAGCTTCGCCTTTTTTGGAAGTATCGATTTTTTCTAAATCTTCATAAAGCATTCCTAGATTTTCCCAGACAAAGAAATTTTTTGGATTTACAATAACTGCTTTTTTAGCAATTTCTTCTGCTTTTTTTGCAAAAGAAAGAGATAAATTTTTCTTTTCTTCAGCGTCCGTTTCGACATTAGTGGCAAAATACTGGTCATTATATGAAATAGCGCGGGAAAGATAAGCGCGGGAAAGATAAACGCTATAATCAGCATTGTCAAATAACCTTACCGAATTCTCTAATAATGAAATTGGTTCTTCTTTAAAAATTTCCTTGAATTTGCCATCTTTAGATAGCATTTTAAAATTCTGATAATTTCTTTCTGCTTCATATTGGACAAAAAAATACAAATTTGAAATAAGGAATAAAGAAATAATCAAAAGAGAAATCTTAAACACCTTATTTTTGATTCCCAAGAGCTCCATCCTTTTCTCTTGAGAAAAATAAAGTCCAAGAAACATAAAAAACAATGAAATTATAACAAAAGAAAAACGATAAAAAAACAATGAAAGGAAAAGGATCAAAGCAGCAGAAATAAATAACAGATTTTCATTATCACTGTTTTCTTCTTTCATCATGAAACGAATAGCCTGCCAAGCAAACAATATTAATACGGCTAAAAATAAAATCGATCCAACAATGCCAAAATCATTCAAAATCAGAAAGAAAGCGCCATTCGGATGGGTAGGAATTTCATCTGTAGCAGAAAATGATTCCCCTTTATGCAGAGAAAAATTATAAGGAAAAGAAGCAGGCCCTGTTCCAAAAAACAATTTTTGGGGATTATCAAAAGATTTCTTGATAATATCAATACTTTGCGAATAAGTAATAACTGGTTCCGAATATACAAAAGGCTTCAATATTGGTAAATCATTCAAAGGAAGTAAAAAATTTGTCAAAAAGAAAATTGTCAATAAGAAAGAGATGAATGGCTCAGGATAATTAAAGTCAAATTTCTTTTTTTGCATTCCCTTCCAAAATATAAAAAATCCTCCGATAGCAGCTAAAAACCATCCTAGTTTTATTCCCATTAGATAAAGCATTACAACAAAAACTAAAGAAAAAATGCTTGCAAATATGATCTGTAATAAATTATTCTTATTTTTTTTAAAATCGAAATTTTTAAAAATACAATTAATAGCAAATACTAATCCTAAAGAAAAAATAATGGCAGATTCCTCATTCCCAGGCAATATCGTTTTCCATTCCAACCTAGAACCTAAAAATATTTGAAAAAGATAAATAATTCCAAGAGTAAAAGCACCTATCGTAAATGACCTATAAGCATTCTCTCTGTTGCTTTCATTAAATATATTGCTAAATAAGAAAAATAATGAAGAAAAAAGAATAAAACATAATAAAGAATCCGATTGCATCGAATACCCCCAATATCCTTGCCATACTTGCCCAGATAAAAATAAAGAAATAACTATAACTGCTAAAAATCCTAAAACAAGTTTTTGCGATAATCCCATATTAATTTTTACTTCCTTGTTTTTCATTATAGCGACAGTAAAAAACCCGACAGAAAGGATTGTTAATACAAGCAATAAGGCCTTTTGGTTCATAACAGGAGAAATTATAGAATTTGGAATGAAAAAGAAAGGCAATAAGAACAAAATTATATAAGATATTTTTCTCGAAATATTTAAAAAGTTCATAAATAATAAATTAATGATATTAATAAAAATATAGCATAAAAATCAAAAAAATCTAACCCTTTGAAATGAAAAAGCAGATTTTTAATCCGCCTTTTCTTTCTAACGATTTTTACAAAGAAAGTAACAATAATCCTATTAATATCAAGAAATACCAATAAATATTGTTTATTTTTTTAACTTTGATGTCCGAAACCATCAATAACGATAAAACAATCATTATTGCAGGAAAAAAATACATCATTAAGTCAGGAATAAATCTACTAAGCACATAGCAAATAACAGTGCCATATAGTACAACAGGTACTGGCAATCCTTTATAATAATTCTTTCCCTCTTTGACTACGAACCCTTCATTAGTAAATCTCGCTAATCGTATAATTCCAAATATTACAATAAAAGAAGATATGACAATGTTAGTCAAAAAATCAAAATTGAAAAACTTATAAATAAATAAAGCAGGATAAATCAAATAATTTATCACATCGCAAAAAGAATCAATAAGTTTTCCGATAGCACTTTCAATTTTTAATTTCCTAGCAAAGTAACCATCTAAAGTATCAAGAAAAAAAGCAATATTTATAAACAAGAATGAAAGAAAGAAATCACCCAAAAAAATATAATAGAATGAACACAATGCAAATGGAACAGTAGCTAAAGAAATAATATTTGCAAAATTATTTTTCAAAAAAATTTTTAAATTCATTTTTATTTATTTTATTTTTATTACTATCTCTTTTCCTGCTAACTTATTTTTCTAAAATAGGCATTTCCTTATAATCAATAAAATCATAGCAGCCAACATTACATTTTTGAGCAATGCATTTCATTGTATGAGGGCAATTTGAAAGCACTGCAAACTCACCAGGAACTTCTCCACAATCAACTGAGTATTGGCACGATTGGTCAAGTATTTTTTTACTATTAAAAACAGCATTAGTATTAAAATATATTTCGGCTCTTTCTACAGATATTGATTCCAAATTTCTTTTTGTATTCGAAAGCAGAGAAATAATGTCACTAGGAAACTCGGCTTTAATATCCTTATCATATAAACTTCCGTCTCGAGGTGTCCATAAAATATAACTATCACCACTTTTTGTTAGTCTTACTGGAATAGAAACCCCACTTCCACTCACTATTCTCGGTTCGATTGTTTCATTTTTACAAGCGCTACATCCCTCTTTTGTTTTTGAAATAAAACAATCATTTAAACTTTTTTCATCTGGGCAAACCTTTTTTTCTCTACTTACATAAAATTCTTCGCAAAAAGCCTTCAGATATATTTTGTCGTCTTTTTCTCCCAATAAAGTATAAGCACAAAAATCCATTCCCTCTTTATTATTCGTCCAAGCCAAATTTTCTTCTAAAAATTTTGTTATCTTGCAATCCAAGCTATAATCTTTCAAATCACAATTACTCAAATTAATAGAAGATTTCCCTTTTGTTAATACTTCTACTTTTTTTACTTCTGGTATAGTCTGCACTTCTACAGGCGTTAAATTTGGATTAAGATAAAAAACACTAAAAACATAATACGCTAATCCTCCTAATATTAAAAATGAAATAACAATTAAAACTTCTTTTATATTCATATATTTATATTTACCAATTTATACTTGAATATATTATACCATAAAATAAATAAAACCAAACTTTAAAACAAGTTTGGCTTTATTTTTAATGTTTCTTATTTTGACACTTTGCTAATATTTTTCCCGACAAAATATACGTCATTTTCAGAAACTGAGATCTTTAATCTTTCTTCATTGGTGTCTATCTGATAAATAATATCTTCTAGCGGATTCTTATTGGATATATTTTTTGAATCATATCCAATAAGTTGTTTGTTATTTTTTACATAAACAATATCTTCATTATCTACAAAAACAACCGATTTTTGAACAGGATCATTCCATTCTTTTCTCCATTTTTCTATTCCGGTATTAGCATCAAAAGAAATAATCCAAGAACCTTGAGAAAATATACTAGAAACTATTCCATAAACAAAAACGCTATCCTGATTAATTGCTGAAAGGGTCGCATTATTAATATACCAAAGATGATCACCAGAAATATTAGAAGAGTCTAATGCATAGACACCATCAAAATTAGCCGATTCTCCAATAAGCGTATTCTTCAAAAAAACATAAATATTGCCATTTTGAGCAATACTAATTGTCACAATACTCGGAAGATAACTATCGCAAGAATCACTATACGAAGGGCTACACTGCGCAACAAAGGTTTTACTATCAATAATACCTTGTCCATATTTATACTTTATTAATTTATTTGAAAGTCCAAGATAAATTTCTCCTTCATCGTTCATCGCTAATTCTGAATAGCTTAAAAGGCTTTTTTCTCCAAGTAATTGGCTAGATAAAACTATTGTTTCTCTGCTAATGCCATAGCCCAAATCTTTTACCATAAATAAATCTGGCCTAGAATCATCACTATCAATAACCATCATAAAAATATTTCCTTCTTTATCAAGCAATGGGTCTTTAGATAATATCATAGTAAATAATTCTTTCCACTTTAATTTTCCCGAAGGAGATAAAGCAAAAAGATAAGAAGTATTATTAAAATAAATCGTTCCATCTTGGCCAATAAAAGGATCACCTCCTTGCGCTGGAAAAAACCACCGCAATGAACCAAAAGGGTCAAAACAATAAATACCTGTCTTCTCTCCAATCATTGCAAATAAATACATATTACTATTTGCATCAACAACAATATGTCCAGAATATTCCATAGGCAATTCCATAATTTTATTAATCTGCTCTGCATTACTAAATCTTACAGGTCCGGAAAAATCATATTTATGACTATTGTCATATTTTCCATATTTAGATGCCAAAATTGGAGATGATTCTTCGGTTATTTTTTCAATTTTTTCTGATAATAAAGAGAAATCTTCTTCACTATTTTTTGCTCTTACGGCAAAATAATATTTTTTCCCAAAATAAAGATCGGAAATTATTGCTTTTATTTTATTATCATTTTCAACTATCTCAGGTATTGCGTATTCATCTATTTTAATTAAATTATTTTCATCAATATTATTTTCTAAGCTATAAAAAATTTCATAATTGCTCGCATTGATAATCTTATCCCACTCCAAAATAACTTGATTTTTTAAATTTCCAGAAACAACAGAAAAATTTGATATCGCTTTTTCTTTTAAAAATCCTTCGGGACTATCATTCTCGTTATTATCATCATTATTATTATCATTTTCATTATTATCATCCTCTCCATTATCATCATTATTATCATTTTCATCTCTTTCTTCATCATTCCCCTCTTCGCCATTATCAATACCGCTATTTTTCCGATTAGGAGTTCCAAATAATCCTGATATATTATCACTGCTATCATCTGAATATGTTTGCCAGTCTTTCAAATCAACGATTCTTTCCATAGTTTTTTTATCTTTACTATTCCCTGCTGGCCAGTCAGAATCAGCGATTACTTCATCTATAAGATTACAGGCGCTATTAAACAATCTCAACGATTCATCTTTATCGCTCAAGGATCCAGAATAAATTTTATCAGCAGAAATATTTAAAACGGAATTATCATCAGTTCTTTCAAGCAAATAAAATCCATTTGCTTCAATTTTTTCATTTACTCCAAAAGAAATCTTTATATCATTATTTTTATCTAATAACTGCCATCCATTTAAAGAAACTTCTTCATTAGTAATATTCCTTAATTCAACCCATTCGTCACTACTACTATTAGATGTACCCATCCACGAAACTTCATTAATAATGATTGGAGATAAAACCACGCTTCCCAAATTTTCTTGATTGCAATAACTAACAGTTTCATTTGCTTTAGAAGAACTACCAGCAGAAGAAATTGAACCAGAAGAACTACCAGCAGAAGTTTTCGTTCGTTGGACTCTTTCTTCGACATAATAATCATATTTGGAATTTTCTGCTTTTGGCGTACCAAATATACCATCATTACCATATCCAGAATATGTATGCCACGTATAGTCCCCAGCCATCTCCATCGTACGTTTTTCGCTATTATTTCCCGCTGGCCACACAGGATCAGCAATTACCGTATCATGAAGCACGCAATCACTATCATAAAGAAGAAACTTTTCATTACTATTACTTAAAGAATCGCTGAAAATTAAATCTGCTTTAATATTTGGCACAGATTTTTCACTTCTTTCCAAAAGAACAAAACCTCCAGGGTCAATAAAATAAGATTCTTCGAAAATAATATCCTTTTTATTATTTTTACTGTATATTTTCCATCCCTCTATATTAACGCTTTTACTTCCGATATTTTTCAATTCTATCCATTCATGAGATGAGTCTTCTTTATCTCCCATCCAAGCAAACTCATTAAAAACAATCGTCTCTCTTTTATTTTGTCCATAATTATCTCTCGGACATTTTTTTGATATCTTTTCTTCCTTTTCTGCTACTAAAATAATTTTTTCTTGCTTTTCTTTTTCTTTTATCGCTCTTTTAATCTCCGCTTCTTTTTCCTTTTTATCTTTTTCTTCTGCTTTTTTTACCGCTCGCTCCTGCTCTAATAACAATTCGCTATATTCTTGCAAAGCTAAAATAAGAAATTTGTTTTTTTCTTCTTTTGATAAATTATTAATATCTAATTCGTCTTTTTTAATTATTGGATCTTCCGTTTTTTTTATTTTTTTATTAGAATTATTAACTGTTTTTTTAGAAATTTTATTTGTTTTTTCGCTTTTTTTTAACACCGGTTTTTCTTTATCAACTTTTTCGCTTTTTAAAGAATTCTCATCATTTTTAGAAGATGAAGATACAACAGCGTCAGCAATAGGCTTATTTTCAAATACATTTGATATTTCTTTCTTGATTTCTTGCTCATCTCCTGATCCGCTTAAAAATTCTGCGGACTCGCTTTTATTCAAGAAATTTCCGATTATAGGAATATTTTTAATTATTTCTTCCATTGGAGAAAAAATATATCTTTCTTTCCACGAACTTGGGACTAATGCCAAATCCGGTACATTACCAGAAAAAGAAATTTTTGTTTCGACTGGTGAAACAAATTTATAATTTCCCATCAAATACTCCTTTACTTCGCCTTTTAATTCAAAAATAAATGGAGGTAATTTTTCATTATTTTCTAATGAATTTATAAATCCCAACGCAAGTCCATAAGAAGCTTTGCTTTGAGGAGGCAGTATTTCTTTCGGTGAATAAAATCTAATAGTCATATTTCCATTATTACCATCAGTTGACTGGTAAACAATGACATATTGGAAAATTACTTCTTTATTATCTTTAGAATTAGTACCTCTCATTGCGCCAAAAGCAACTTTATTCTTGTTAAGGTTCAGTTCTTCTTTAGCCACTCGAACAGCTTCATTAACAGAAAGTTTTTCAATTTTTTCAAGTAAAATTTTTACTACATCTTTTTTATTTTCAGAAAAAGCATCATTAATTACTATTTTTAGCACACCAACGATTGCATCAGCTGGCAAATCAGCTAAAGTATAATTCCAATAGTCAAAAATGCTTGCTTGCCGCAAAAAAGAAATCGCAGTTGATTCTTGAGGAGAAACTCCACTTACAAAAGATTTCGTCCATTGATTTTCAAGAGTACCCGAAACAGCACCAATAATTCTCTTCGTATCAACTTCTGAAAAATCTGTATAATTATCATCTGTGTTAAAGCCAAAAAAATTAAAAGCAAATACCGGTAAAATAATTAACAACGAAGATACAAAAAACACCAAAATAGCCCAAAACCACTTTTTGGCAAATTCCATTTTTTTATTTTTACTTAATGACCAAAGAGTTTAAAAAGTCATCAAATTCTCTTTCACACATTTCTCTATCCTTCCCAAACAAAAAAGATTCAATTTTATAAGTAAAATTTCCTTTTGGAATTTTAACAAAAATCCCCTTACCATTGATTTTTTCACTATTTTGTTCGGATATATTTTTTAATGCTGACAAATTTCCTATTTTAATATTTTGTTCGCTTCCATCCCCTTCCGCAAAATACTCTGGACTATCCAAAATTGATTGCGTAAAATTCTGATAGCCATCTTCTTGTTTATCAATTTGAACATCAAAATTAATCCAGCATCCAACAGAAGGAAAAGGAATTTTACTAACATCGTTATTCAAAGGAATAAAATCTTTTGTCTTGATAGAAATAGCAGAAAAAGAAGTTTCAAAAGTTTCCCATCCTTGGGGAATTTTCAACGAAACTTTTGCCTTGTCGCTATCCATCATTATTTTTCCGTTTTCTTCTCTTCTTACAAAATCGCGATAATAAATAGTTCTGCTTCGGACATCCTCACTAATCGATGAGACAGGATAAATTCCTTTCTTTTTATCGTAATAATTATAAATAGCAATTCCTGCTATTAATAAAATTACTACTACCGCAAAGATAGCAACAAAAATTACTTTATTTTTCATCTGATCAAATTATTTATTTTTAATAAGTATTCCTCAAGGGAATTTGATATGCAAATTTAAAACACAATGAATTGAGTTTCAAATCTACATTTCAAATATTCAACGCTTTAAATTACTTTTTCTAAAACCACAATACTAATTGAAAAACGAAAAGTGCTAATCGAAAAGAACTAATCTTATACAAAATCCCGCCTATAAAAGCGGGATTTTAAATCCTCATAACTAACTATAATAAATTATAATTAATAATTTTCGAAAAATCAAATTTTTTAAAATTTAATAAACAACATTTGAAGTAGAATATTTCATTTGCTGTTGGGAAATCAAATAATAAAGCAAACGGAGCAAAACAGTTATCAATTCATCTTTTGTCATAGTATTAAGCGGTTTATCAATTGAAATCGGCAAAGTCTGAACAGTCGGAGTAGAGACAAAAGTAGACGCACTTAAAGAATAATAATACTTGCTAGAAGTATCGACATTACTAAAAGTAACGATAGAAGGAATAAAGACAATTGATAAGACTTCTTTTCCTACTCCCTTTATTACTATCTCTCCCTCTTTAGTTACTGAAGATAATCTCAGATAATCTACTATAATTTCATCATTCGGCTTCTTGATAATATAATAAACAGAAGAAACTCCGTTTGGCGGCCCCTTGAATTTAAATTTTATATCCCCAGCCCCTCCAATAAATTTTTGCCACTGCGCAGAAAAATTAGAAATAGTTTGTCCTAAAAAAAGATTGCTTTCTCCCGAAGATGGTAAAAAATTATTCAAAGTAAAAACATGCATATTTTTTAACGCTGTTTCCTTGAAACAAAACTTTTCTGAAATACTACAATCATTTAGATATACAGCCACTGTAAAATCTGTAAATATCTTTTGAAAAGTTTCTTTATATCCATTTTTAACCAATGCGTCATTTATACTATCAACACCAGTCTTTTTCGATTTTAGCGCATCAAATAATATTTTAATCCCATATTTTTCTACCAAATAACTGCTAAAAATAGACACCATTCCATAATCAGCAATATCATTTCCCCATTCAGTCAAAGAATTTGATGGATTGTTTATAAAAACATTTATCCTATTCTGGATATAGCTATTTTCCTTATTATTATATCCAACATAAGAAACAGCATATTCTGAAAAAGCCTCTGACAACCAAACTTCTTCTGCATGACCATCTACTCGCAATTCCTTTTGATTAATCGTAATTAAATGCATATATTCATGCGTAAAAAATTCTTTCAAATAACTGCTTTGGATATAACTGCTATTCAGATAGACAATCTCTCTTTCGTTTGAAACAGGATTAGTAAATCGGCTATATTCATCAACATTTCTCACATACCCTCTAGCACTTCCTTTAAGAGGATAAAACAAAACAGTGATCTTAGTGTCATTATCAATTCCTGGAATGTTCTCAGTACCAAAAGCATTATTAAGTTTCGGTTTAATATTAGAAGTAAATTCCTTATCAATATCGTCAAATACAGCAAGGATATCACTTTTTTCTGATTCCTTTTCACTATTCCAAAAAGATTCATCTAAATAAAAATATATTCCATTTCCAGACTTAACTAACACCGCATTATCTTTATTAAGGCCAGAAGCACTGTATTGGGGCTCTACAATAAAAGAAACACGCTGACCAGTAGTGTCGGCGTTGGCAGCAGAACAAAATCCTATAAAGAATAAAAAGAGCCCTGCAAAAAACAGTTTTTTATATATTTGGTTAACCATCATTCATATATTTTATCACAATTAAAAAATATTTCAAAACCCTTTTCTTTCTCCTGTAATTATTATGATTTAAAAAAATAAAGAAAAGAGCCACAAAAATCCTTAAAAGATAAATTACTTCATATCTTCAGTCCTTTTTGTGGCTCACTTATAAAAACGTATAAATTTGATTTTTATTACACTTTATCTCCCAAATTTCAACCCTTACGAGGTCCGACCTCTCCCACTTTATATTAGAACATAAAATGACAAATCATGTCTGAGGTCGGACCTCAAGAGGTCTCTTCCTAACTATCCTCATCTAAAAAAATTACTCCTCGTAATCAATAGCTTTTATTATAAAAGATTTATGTTTATTTTTTTCTTTAATTATTTCTAACCACTCAAATGTTTTTTTAATATATTCATTAGAGCTTTTGAAATTTTCCAACAAAAATCTTTCATCCAACAAAGAGTATAAATCTTTTATTTCATTAATATTTAAATAGTCCAAATGACTAGACCAATTATAATTATTTAAAAAATTAAATGCAATATTTTTATTATTAGTCCATCCTCCATCAATCAACGTTAAAGGATTAAAATGAATATAAAAAATCAAATAATCAAGATATTCTTGTCTATCAACACAAATCGCTTTAAATCTCCCCTGAAACAATGTTCCTGATCTTTTTTCATTGAAATTAAAATTCATTGTATGTCCCGTAGTTATTCTTTGCATAAATTTTGAAACCCCTCCCTCTCTTTTTTGCTTCAAAAGTAAATGAAAATGATTTGGCATCAAACAAAAAGCTAAAACATCAACCAAAATATTCTCTTCGCTGTTTTTAACTTTTTCATCTTCTGGTTCTCTTTTTCCCGAAGCTACTTTATTTATAATTTCATTTTCTTTATCTATTGGCTTTAAACTATTAAAATCATCGAGAGAACTCAAAAATCTTAAATAGTCATTCTGATTATTGAAAATAATTCTCTTATCTACTCCTCTATTGTAAACATGATAAATTTTCCCGTTTTCAAAATAAATTCTTTTCATTTTTAATCTTTGAAAATAAAAGTCCTGCTACTCAGCAGGACTTTTAGACTCTAATTAAAATTACATTTATATAATAACACATACTTTTAATTAATTGAATATCTTTTTACGAGGTCCGACCTCTCCCACGACCTCTCCCCCTTCATATTAGAACATAAAATGACAAATCGTGTCTGAGGTCGGACCTCGTAATAACAACCTCGTAATAACAAAATCCGACCTCGCAAGGTCGGATCTCTGTTTTAAGAGGCTCTATTTCAAAAACTAAATTTATCTAGTTAAATTTTGAGTTGAAGTTGCTAAATATCTTACCAAATAATCAGAATTCCAATCGCTAGTGCTTTCATTATGTCCTTGAGCAGAGACATCGGACCAAATAAAAGTTGCCGGTGTTAATGCAACCACACTATAAGTATTTGGATTAGCATAACTAGAAACTCCAGATGGAATATTAGAGTTTACATAATCCCCGCTAGTAATACCACCAACAGCAGTTATATTTACTCTAACTTCATAAGTTCTTTGTCCTGAAACTTGTTGTTCATCATTAGCAACAAAAACTATACTTCCTGAAGAATCCATATCAGCTAAGGTGTTGATAGTTGCAACACCATCAACTTTAGTATTCCCATCAACCCATATCTCGGCATTAGTGATAGTAGCCTTTCCCGCTCCTGCTGTCTTAGCAACATTTATCTGAATTTTTTTCCATCCAAGGGTGCCAGTTCCATTTGTAGAAATTGCAAATTTAGATAAAGTCTGAGTTCCTGGAGTAAGCGTACTAGTTGGCAATGATATTAATGAAATAGTTGGAACTGTTTTATAAACATAAATATTATTTCCAGCAGCAGGAGTGCCGGTTGGAGCGACTAAGCTGCCATTGCTAGATCTTACTAAGCATCCAGCCAGATTAATACTAGTAGTTATGTTAGCACCGCTATTTCCTGCTCCTTGTCCGACATTAGACATTACCATCTCGACAGTCAAAGTCTTTGAATTATTAGCATATACATATAATGACGAAGAAGGATTAAAAACAACAGTACTTGCAGATGGCATCGTTTGAATAACATTATCGGTGTCTTTCAAAATAACGCTAGAAACAACTGACGGATCAGAGATGCTAAAACTAAGCTGACTAATTGTGTAAGTATCATTCTGAGATTCAAATTTATAAGAAACAGTTTTGATATTTCCATAATCATCAACTAAAGCTGCTATTGGAGTTGATGCATCTCGACTAACAGCCAAAGATGGTATATTGTTTGAAATTATCTGTCCATTAACTGAAGTCGTATTCATACTTGTACCAGATTGTGCTCCAGTTCCATTCATTATAAGAGCCGCCCTAAGAGAATCTCCAGTATTAGCAGAACCATTTAAATTTGCATACAATTCAATAGACATTGTTCTAGATGTTGGCAAGCTGAAACTTATTGAATAATCGTTAGTAGAATTTACAGTGCTTTTAACCGAAGAAGTGATAGATGATCCATTATCCAGTGAATAAATAACATACATGTCAGACAAGTCAGCATTAGTAAATGTACTGCCAGTAACTGGGCTAATAGTAAAAGATAAATTATTAACATTTACGCTTTCGGCAGTTCCAGAAACAGCATACCAAGAACCAATTTTAAAATTATTAGTTGGTAATACTGTGGCTTGATCGCCATAATTAGATTTTTTGAAAACTGTTACATTTGCCTGCGACACAACAACCGAAGCATTATACTGGGTTGAACTTGGAACATCAATCACGTTATAAGATGTTTGTCTTGTGGCATTGCCTGTTTGATTCATCATCTGTATTGCTAAAGAATCATTTGAAGATATGTCATTACTTGAATCTCCAGAAACAGCACTAATATCTTCGGCAATATCTGCATAGAATTCTACGCTAGTATCGATACCAGCTTGAAAAGTATAGTTAACATAATAAATAGTTCCATTCTTTAAAATTGAAGCAGTTGAACCGGCTTGAGCGCCATTAATCATAACTCTGCCATTTCTCAAAGAATTAATATTAGAATTGCTAGTAGTAAAGCCAAATTTCAAACTTTCAACCCTAATTGATTCTCCAGTAGCTCTAAAATTAAACCTGCCAAGCAAAACATTACTTCCTCCTCTTGCAACAGAAGTTGGAAGATAGCTGTTTTGAGGAGTAATTGTAAACTGTCCAACATTAATTAAAATAGCGCCAGCGGTAGCAGGAAGGCCTGTTGGAGCGACAGACACGCCATAGTCGTTGTCTTTTACGTCTATGTCAGCGCTGCTTCGTAGTGATAATTGGATGCTTCTTGAAGATCCTCCATATATGTCAGCCAAAACTTTTACATTTCTTGTTCCTGTATTCAAAATCCTATCAAAAGTAAAAGTTATATAATTATTAGAATCAAGAATGTCACTATAAGCAACCTCGCTACCATCAATTAAAAGACGGAAATTTCTAATATCGCTAGAACTTATAGAATTAATTTGTTTTAAAGCTAGTTTTGTAAATCTTACATTTTTATTATTGATATTAAATGTAGCTTCCCAAATCCTAACACCGCTAGTTGAATCAGCAGTTGGAGAACCAGATGGCTGAACATTGCTAACCGAAACTGAGGCCAAGGTAGCGCTTGCAATGGTATTAATATTTCCATTCAATGGCAAAGATGCTGATGTTTGAATATTAGAGTAAATTGAATTTAAAGATATTCCGACTGTCTGACCGCTTGTGCCTGTATCAATATCTGATTTTACTGAAATAATCCTAGTTCCTCCTGCCGGAACAGTAAACACTCCGTATACATTATTAAAACTAATTACACCAGAAGAAACAGAAGCTGAATCAGTCAACCTTGTATTGCCATCAAAAAGATAAACATTTTTTAAAATACTATCTCCCGAAATACCAATTCTTCGAAGTTCCATATTAGTAATCCTTGCTTCAGTATTACTGCCATTAGTAAATGTAAAATGGGCTAAATCTGCATTTGCCTGTCCTGCCACAAGCGTAGTAACTCCAGGATTATCATAAGAAACAATAACAGACAATAAACCATTGTATATTGGATTATTATTTTGGTTGTTGTTATTATTATTGTTATTGTTATTCTGGTTGTTGTTGTTATTATTATTATTGTTATTCTGGTTGTTGTTGTCGTCGTCGTCTGGAAGATCAATATTACTTCCGCCAAGCAACTCATTCGCCTTTACTATGCTAAAGTTACCCCAAAACCCAGTACCTCGAATTCGTCCTACCGGATATAAAATTTCACTGGCATATTTATTTTGAAATCTTATTACTGCTGCTCTAGTAGAATATCCAAAATAAGTTGTTTCCCACCCAGGAGAACCATAACCAATATAAGCAACTTGTGTGTCAGGATCAGAATTCAAAAACTTCTGTAAGTATCTTACCTCTTCTCCTCTTGACCCAAGAGCTAAATTACTTGAAAAACGAAAACCGCCCAAATCAGAAAAATTTGTAACAGCAGAATCAATATAACTTGATTGATTAGAAGAATCTACAATAAGATTAGCCATAATAGATGATAATTCTTCTTGGCTACAATCACTCGGATTATCTAAATCACAACCAAAAACAATTGCTGAAAAAAACAATCCAAAGATGACTATTCCGCCGGCTAAAATATATTTTTTAATATTCATATTTTTAAATTTTATTCAAATAAATCAATTCTCTCCTTTCTTTAGTATTAATATGATTATAACTAGTTGTCAAGACACAAAAACGTATTTAGATCAACAAAAAACAAAGGATACCCTTTGTTTTTTTATTGTTTATTATTCAAAATCAATTACTATACTATTAAAATCTTTATCCTTATTCTCTGTTTTAAGTATTTCCATCCACTCAATCGCTTTTTTCTTGTATTCTTTAGAATTTTTAAAATTACTTAATATAAATTCTCTATTTGATAAAAACATACTATCCTTCATTTCTTTTACAAAACAATACTCTCGATGGCTAGACCACTCATATTCATTCAAAAATATCAAAGCTTCTTTATTTTCCATTATTATGCCGGTTATTAATTCTAACGGATTAAAATGAATATAAAAAATTAAATAATCAAAATATTTCTGTTCTTCAACATGAACAGCTTTAAATCTGCCTTGAAATAAAGCGCCTGATCTTTTTTCTTTACTATTAAAAAACATTGTATATCCTGTTCCTACTCTTTGCATAAACTTTGTAATCCCTCCTTCTATTTTCTGACGTAAAAGTAAATGAAAATGATTTGGCATTAAACAAAAAACTAAAATATCAACTAACGGGTCGTCTTCTTTATTTATTTCACCTTTATTTTTTTCTGGATTTTTTCTTTTTAAATTAACTTCATCATCATTATGCAAATCATCATTTTTATCCTCAGCTAATTTATATTTATTACATTTAGCTAAATAGTCCAAAAAAGTAGTATAGTCTTTTGAGCTATCAAAAACAATTCTTTTATCTACGCCCCTGTTATAGATATGATATATTTGATTGTTTTGAAATATAAGTTTTCTCATTTTTTTCCCTTTACAATAGAAGTCCTGCAATCGCAGGACTTCTAAAATCTCTAATTTAATAATATCAATATTTCATTTCAAAATCAAGAAAGTCGCTATCAAATTCTTCTATTTTTATCTTAAGCTTTTCTTAAGAAAATCTTTAAATTTTCTTAAGCACTAAAATGCTAAAATATAATTGGTTTTCATAAATAATAATTATAATAAGTTTTAAAAAAAACATAGAAAATATGTCATCAAAAAACGAATACCGTTGCATTCATTGCAATAAACTGTTTTTTAAAGGGGTTATCAAAGAAGGAGAAATAGAAGTCAAATGTAGAGGGTGCAAAAACATAAATCCAATTAAAATACTTAGACTAAATAATGACGACCCCCCAGAAAAAGATTTAAGAGAAATTTAGCTCTTCCTGTTATTTTTTTATGAAAACCTACTAAAGACAAGCTTAAACTATTCTTTAGTAATCTACAAAACTCCCTTTTCGGGAGTTTTGTAATCTTTATCTAAAAAATATTTCCCTTATTCAAACTTTATTTAAAACACTAATTTTAAACATCTTCTTTTTTAAATTATTGATCTTAAAAATAACTTTTATTTCAATTTTTTACCATCTCTTTTTTTTGAAAATCATCTATTGCTGGCAAAAAATTATCCTTTCCATAATCAAGTTTCTTACTTTTTTATCCATCCAAAATCATATTTTTTCTTCTTCAATTCCCTTTTATAAATATATTTTTCGAACTAAAAATATTATAAATTTTGATAAAAATTTAGTTTTTAGGTCATTTCAGATTTTTTTTATAATTTGAATCTCAAAAAAATTAAACCAAAATAACCAATAAAACACTACACAAAACCACTTTCAAGGTTTTATTCTAAATTTTTTCCAAAGACTTTTTGGAGGCTCAGCCTCGGTCGAGGCTGAGCCTCGCCAATTTATCAACAAAAGGGTCTAAGTCTCGATTTATCAATAGAATACTACATAAAATCGCCCTTAGGGCTTTTTTTGAGTTTTTTGGGAGGCTGAGCCTCGGTCGAGGTTCAGCCTCTTTTTAGTCCTTTTTATGAAGAATTAAATTTTTTTTAGATTCCAGTTTTCGTTGGAATGACAAATAAAAAAACAGAATTCCCTTTTTTTCCTCCGAGGCAGGCATACTGAAATAACAGAAGGAGGAACAAAGATTTTTCTTTCGTCCTCCATAGACAGGCAAGTTGAAGTGACAAGCATAGTACTGAAATGAAAATAGAGAAAAGAAATTAGTATTGCTTCGCTATTTCTTCGAATAGTTATAGCAACACAAAACCCCTTTCGGGGATTTTGTGTTGCACAAGAAACTAGACTCCAAATTAAGCTGAGAATACAAACAAAGAAAGCAGATAAAAAGGTTCAACCTTTATTACCAATTCCATTTTGTCCACCTATGGAGAAACCTGATAGAAAATCTCTTTTCTGCAAGAAATGACAAATCGTTCTTGAGGCCGACCTGAGGTCGAACCTCGGCTATACTATTTTCCAAAAAAATAAGGCTTTTTTAAAAAAAGCCTAACCCCCGTTTTTGACATCTTTTGATATACGCCCTACATCCTACGCTAATAAAAGCCGCTTTAATAAAATAATATATCCCCATTATAATAACTATTGCCCAAATTTCTAAAGACTCACTCGCTTCAAAATAATAAATCGCCTGCACAGAGATAATCAAATAAATAATCACTAAAATATAAGGCCCAACCACAAATAAGAAATATGAAATAAAGGGTAGAATTATTAAAATCATCATACCAGGAATTCCGAAAAAATAAAATCCAATTATTCCACCCAAAAGTGCTTCAATAAGAGCAATCAAAAAAAGATATTGAAACAATTTTCTTTCTTCAAATGCACCTACGACAAGCTCCAAGATCTTTACATTGAGCCTCATGTCCTTGTTCCCAATAATTTCAAAGAGCATAATTACAAGCTAACAATAAACTTATCATAAGTCAATAATATTTGTACTGAGGTCGGACCTCGTGCGTTATTCTTTCTTTTTATTCATTGTTTGGACAACACAAAACCCCCGAAAGGGGGTTTTGTGGATACTCAGCTAGAATATCCAATTCGTCTCGCAACAAACTATTTAGATTAACTTTTTAACAAAACAATTTATTAGATTGCTTCGTTATCCTACCCCTACTTTACAGTAGGAGTAGGACTTCCTCGCAATGACAAGTTATAAAACAAGTAAAGAAAGGAATTTAGTTAAAACTATTTAGATAAGTTTTGAGTTGAAGTTGGAAGAGTCTTGACTAAGAATTCTGATGTCCAATCAGTTGTACTAGTAGCATTATGTCCTTGAGCTGACTGATCTGACCAAATAAAGGCAGAAGTAGCAGGGACAGTAGCAGTAGTCAAAGCTGATGTACCAATAACAGCGTTAGTATCAGAATCAGCACCAGCGCCAGCTACAGTAGTACCAGCAGCATAAGTTCCACTAGTTAAAGCAATAGAAGTATTTGCTGCAGCAGCATCAGCTGCTAATGGATCAACATTTAAAATAACTTGGCCAAGAACAGTACTGTTTGTACATTTAATAGATTGGATACTAGCAATTGTAGTTGTAGTATTTCCAGTTCCATTAGCAGCATCATAAGCAGCACAAGTAAAGCCATCTGTTGATATTAATGTACCAGTAATTGCACCGATAACATTAGTAGCAATGCCAGTTTCTGTCAAAACGATAGTTGAACCGTTTGTAACAGTACCATAAGACATTACCTCATCTGTTCCATCTGCAGTATCAAAAGTAACAACACCAGTATTAGTTTGAGTATAAGCAGATGCAATTGATGTAACTGCGTCAACTCTAACATCGCCAGCAGTTACGGTTGCACTACCATCTACATCGCTGTAGTGAGAAGCACCACCGTTCTTACCAATATAGTAATTGGTTGCTGAAGTAGTAATCCTAGTATTTACATAACTTGATGCAGGAACAGAACCGCCGATAGTAGCTCTTAACTCATAAGTCTTACCACCAGAAATTTGTTCTTCTCCAGTAGACAAACAAGTGATAGTACCAGTAGCATCTGCTTCTTTCATATCAGCATGTCCGCCAACAGAAGCAATCGTACAGCCAACTGTAGCTACTTGAATGCCAGAATCAGCATCCCATAACTGAGCTGTAGCAACTGTAGGAGATAAACCATCAGCATCAGCAGCACTAACATTCTTTGCTATTGCAAAAATAATTTGTCTCCATGAAATAGAACCTGTACCATTAGTATTGATTGTGAACTTAGACAATGTCTGTGTTCCAGTAGCTAATGTACTTGTTGGCAAACTTACTAATGAAATAGTAGGTATAGCCTTATAAACATATAAACTATTTCCAGGAACAGTATTATCTGTTGTAGGAGCACCCAAAGTACCATTTGTTGATCTAGCTAAACAACTAGCAAAAACGATATTTGTTTTTACGTTAGCACCACTATTTCCTAGACCCAATCCAACTCCAGCTAATGACATTTCAACTGTCAATACTTTTGGAGAATTAGCAGGAACTGTGAAAGGTGTTCCTAAGTTGAATGTAACTGTAGAAGCACCTGGTTGAGAAGCTAAAATAGTATCACCATCTTTCAAATTAACAGCAGATACTACTGTAGGATCAGAAATTGTAAATACAACTCTGCTAATTGAATAAGAATCATTCTGAGCTTCAAATTTGTAAGCAACAGATTTGATAGTACCTGAGTCATCTGCAAGAGCAGTAACAGGAGTACTAGCATCTCTACTTACAGCTAATACAGCGTTCTGAGCAATAACTACTTGTCCAGAAGTGGCAGTATTTGCAATACCAACACCAGAAGAAGCACCTGTTCCAGAAACAATTAAAGTAGTTTTTGCAGATTCACCTGGAGTAATAGCTGGAATAGCTGGAACAGCACCAGCATCAACACCATCTCTTAATGTTGCATAAACATCAACAGTAACTGTTTTTCCCCTAGCTAATGTAAAGCTTACTGGGAAGTCGTTGCTTGCAGTAGGAGTAGCTCTTGGAGATGTTGTAATAGCAGCAGCTCCATCATTTGAATAAGTAACATACATATCTGCAAAATCATCAAAATCAACAGTAGTACCACCAACAGCAGCAATAGCAAGTCTAAAGTTATTTACATAAATATCTTCTGATGTTCCGGCAGTAACCTGATATGAACCAACTTTAAATGCATTCTTTGGGAAAGTTACATTTTGATTAGTGAAGTTTGTGGTTTTAATAACTGTAAAACCAGATGTACCATCAGCAACACTTAATCCTGCAGCAGGAGAAGCAGTTGTAGGAACATTAACTGTACCTAATGAAACTTGCTTTGTACCATTTGCAGAAGTAGGAACAGCAAAAGTAATAGTTATAGTACTTCCATTTGCGATATTGTTTGTAGTATCAGCAGAAACTGTAGCACCAGTTGTGTCTTCGGCAATATCTGCATAGAATTCTACGATAGTTTCAACACCAGTTTGGAATGTGTAATTAACATTGTAAAGAGTACCAGCAGTTAAAGCCAATCCAGCTGTTGAGCCGTATTGAGAACCGTTGATCATTACTTTACCATTCTTTAAAGAAGAAATTGAACCAGCGCCAGTACCTCCACCAACACCAGTAAATCTTAATCCTTCTACTCTAATGTTTTCACCATTAGCCTTAACTTTCCATTTTCCAAGTAATATTCCACTAGCATTATTGGCAACGGTTGCTGGAAGAGCAGCATTGTCTGCAGAAACAGTAGTAGTTCCTTGGTTAACAGTCATTTGGCCAGTTGTAGCTGGAATTACTGTTGGAGATACAGAAACATTGTAATCAACATCTCTGATATCAATATCAGCATTGTTCCTTAATGACATCTGAATGATTCTTGAAGAACCACCGTTGATATCAGCTAAAACTTTAACATTTCTTGTACCAGTTGCTAAAATCTTGTCAAAAGTGAAAACAGCGTAGTTGTTTACTAAAGAAGCAACTGTAGCTACTTCTGTTCCATCAATTAACAATTTAAAGTTAGCAAGGTCTTTTGCATCAATAGAATTGATTTGCTTTAGTGACAATCTTGTGAATTTTACATTTCTATTATTAATAGTAAATGCAGATTCCCAAATTCTTGTACCAGAAGCAGGATCAATAGCTACATTAGCATTAGGTTGAGGTGTGCCAACAACAACTTGAGCCAAAGTTGCATTAGCAATTGAGTGGATATTTCCATTCAATGGTAAGTTGGCAACTAAAGTAACACTTGTTGTAACACCGCTCAAAGAAAGACCAACAGTCTGACCATTGTAGTTGTTTCCAATATCAGCTTTTACAGAAATAGTTACAGTTGAACCAGCAGGAATTGTAAAAATTCCATTAGGGTCATTGAAAGTAACTTTACCACTAGATAATGAACCGGCATCGGTTAATCTAGTTGTTCCATTAAAGAGATAAACATTTTTCAATGTGCCATCAGCTGATACACCTAATCTAGTTAATTCTATAGCAGTAATTTTTGCTTCTGCATTAGAACCATTAGTAAAGGTGTAGTGAGCCATGTCAGCAATTGCCTGTGAATTTGTACAACCAACTGTTCCACAAGAAATAAATGTAGATACGGCTGGGTTGTCAGAAGCAATAGCAACAGACAAAGAACCAGTTACAGGTACTGTTGGGTTAGTTGGAGTTGTTGTAGTTCCACAAGGTAGTCCTGTGGTTGCACTATATGCAGCTCCAGCAGCACAACCAGTAGTGTCACCAGGAGTAACAGGAGTAACAGGAGTTGTAGTAGCTAATAATTGATTAGCCTTTGTTCTAGAAATAACTCCAAAATAACCTGCAACAGGAGTGATACCATATTTAGTTTGGAATTTTTTTACAGCAGCCTTAGTTGCATTTCCAAAATAAGTTGTTTCATTTCCTGCTGAACCAGCACCAGAAACAGAAACTTTAGTCTCTGGATCAGCATTTAAAAATACTTGAAGATATTTAACATCTTCACCCCTTGATCCAAGAGTTAAGTTCTTTGTGAAAGTGAAACCTGTTGGAATTGAACCAATAGTAGCAACAGGAGTTGTTGTTGTAGTAGTCGTAGTAGTAGTTGATAAACCACTAATTAGACTCATCAATCCAGCTTGGTCGCATTCGCCTAAAGTCTGTAATGTGCAAGCAGCTGAAACAGGGCTTACAAAAACAGACAAAGCGAATACTGCGGATGCGAAAATACTAATTTGTTTTTTTATATTCATTTTTGTTTTTATTAATTTTCCAAATTTTTAGAAATAATATAAATTGCTTCGTCGTCCGCTTCGCGGACTCCTCTTCTACAAATTATATTACTTTTAAACCTAAAATATTTGGGTTTTGGCTTATTCCCTATTTTTGAAATTTGGGAAAGCCAGTTTTTCAAATCATTTTTTATTATTCAGCCAGTATATCAACCGATTACTTTTCTCTTACTGTTTTGTCCGTCACTCTGCTTTGCCTTCAGCAAAACAGAATAACAGAAATAATTTTGTATTTAGATTCCTGCTTTCGTCCTCCAAGGGCAGGCAGGAATGATATTAATACAAAATAAATCTCTTAAAACAGTGAGAAAAGCTAATCAAACAGCTGTCGTTGCAATCCATAATCTATCATTTCAAGCCCAAGGTTAACATCCTTTTTAGATTCCTGCTTTCGCAGGAATGACAGACCTTCGCCCCCCATAGGCAGGCAAATGAACAAAAAGATATTAAACTTGGGTTTGAAAATCAAATAACAAATTGCAACTATTTTCTAACAAAATCAAGTATTAGCAATCAATATTTGCCTATTTCTCCGTTTATTGCCAAAGAAATAGGCAAATATTGATTGCTAATGATATTAAATTTTAGAAAGAAACATCTTATAAGATCCCTGCTTTCGCAGGAATGACATTGTACTGGGTTTCCTGCTTTCGCAAGAGTAACAAAGGGATGGATTGCTTCGTCGTCCGCTTTGCGGGCACCTCGCAATGGCAAACATAATATCAACATTAATTTGAAGCAGGTTGAATTTTATATAATTCTTCTAACGCCTCACCATATTTCTTCACATCAAAAAAATCCTTAGCCTTCTTAAGAATCACTTTTTGCTCGTCAGTTAAATTTTTTTCATTACTTTCAATTTCTTTAATTTCGTTTTCTGCTATCACTTGATAAAACTCTTGCACTACTGGTTCCTTTTCATTCATTATAACAGCATTAGAATTCTTTTCAAGTGTTTTAACTTTTGCGACGACAGTGCCAGCAAACTTTGCTTTCTGATCAGCTGGTAGTGATTTTAATTTTTCTGAAGCATCGGCTAATATTTTTTTTGTCTCAACTTGCGCTTCCCCTTTTTCCTTGCTTTCAGCAACTATCTTGTCCATCTTTAATTCTGTATCTTGAATAACAGCCAAAAGTTTTTCTTCTGGCGATACGCTTTTTTCAATCTTTGACCCACTAATAACACTAGCTAGTTGAGCCAAATCACTGCCATAAGGACTATTAACAATAAAAACGGTACCAAACAATAAACAAATCAAAAAAGAGTAAGCGAACGCCAATTTAGGACGATTAAAAGTAACTCCAAACAACTCTATAATAGTATCTTTTAGCCCGATAGAAGGTTCTGGTTCAAAAGTTTTTGAAATAATATTCTGTTTAGAAAAATTAACCCAATCGTCATTGGGTTTTATTTTTTTCATTGATTCAAGCTTTTTTATAACTTCGTATTCTGTCATTTTTGATATTATTTTTGTTGTCTACTGGTTAAGACGTTAAAACTAAGAAAGTGTTACACTTTTTATGATTCTAATATCTGACGAAGTTGCTTCATTCCTCGAGAAATAAGTACCCTTGTAGCGCCCTGAGACTTCCCCAGCGACTTTGCAACCTCAGTAATGGGTTCTTGCTCGACATAATACAAATGGACTGCCTGACGATATTCTTCCTTCATTTTATCCATTGCACAAGCAACAGCTGCATATTCTTCCTTTATTTGAGCATTCTTATGGATATCTTGCTTCTTATCTTCCATCGTACCCATAATACTATCTATATCAACATTACTTTTCTCTTTATCATGGGCTCTGTAATAATCAATGACTATATTTCGAGCTAAAGTAAATAAAAAAGCAGAAGAATTTTTTACTTCCTTATCCAAAGATATCTGCTTCCAAAGACGTGTAAAAACCTCGGAAGTTAAATCTTGAGCAATAGATTCCGAACTTACTTTAAAATAAATAAAACGATAAATACGCCCTAGATATTCATCATAAAGCTGTGAAAAAAACTGTTCTTTATACTTTTTCTTTTCAGTCATATTAAGCTTTCTTTTCAATAATTTTAATGATTCAAATTCATCCATTATAGAAATACTATCCTGTTACCCATTCATATCTTTCAAAATCTATAAGCAATCTATCCTATTAAGTAATAGTCACAATAAAAACACATCGCCTCGATGTCATCTTAATATACGTGATTAAGCTCATAAAAGGTTGATTTTCCGCCCCCTTTTGAAACAATAATATTCTTATCTTTTAGTTCTTTTATCTCTCTTCGAATAGATCGCTCGCTTGCATCTTCAAAATGCTGGCTTATTTGACTAGCTTTTAAAAACCCTTTATTTTGCAATATTTCAAGCGTCTTTAATTGAATACTTGATAATTCTTCATAATCAATAACAACATCTGACTTTATCATATTCATATCTTTTTCTTTTTTTCCTCCATCTTGCTGTAAAACATCAACAAATGCTTTCTCAGGTTTCTTAACTTTTGCCTCTTTTCCTTTCACTTTTTCTGACTCTATCTTAACCTTATCAGATCCTTCAAGCGGAGAGACAAGAACGACTTCATTTCCCCTCTCTTCTAAAGGTACTTGCCCTATTCTTACATCTGATTTTACTTGCAAATCAGATACAATATCTTCAACATAATCATTTTTAATAAGAACTTTTTTTACTTCCATTTCAATATTCAAAAACCGTTCCTCAAACCAAAAAGAAAGGTCAGAATATTCTTTTTTTAAAATAGAAAAATTTTTAGAATCAATCCAATTTTGCAATTCTGCCAAATCAAAATAATTTATCAGAACTTTCAAAGAAGAAATAGCTTTTTTTACTGATTTTTCTCTTTGCTCAAAAGCAGATTTCGAGACTAATACAACATAAGAAGACAATACATCCAAACTCTCCCTTCTTATAACAAATTTTAAGGGCTCTTTCTCAGGGAAAAGATCCGTAACTTTATAGACCGCGGATGTTAGTTTGGCAATCCTTTCTTCTGTTATCATATTAAGGATAATATAGTAAAAAAATAAGCAAAAGTCAATGCTAAAAAATCATAAATTTTTTATCGAAAATTCTCTATTTTTAATATCATAAAACAAAAACAAAACCAAATCCTTTTCAAGAAATAATCCAGTTTCCTTTTTCAAGAAAAAAATATTTTCTTACACTTTTTTTAATTACAAAACCAATTCTTTTAATTATAAATTCTTATTTATTCCCAAAAATAAAAATTACTTGATAGAACTGGCCAGAATAAGAAAATACTGGCCAAATCAAAAACAATTAATTTTGGCCAGAACCGAATCCGGCCAATTCCGGCCAAATTATTCTGGCCAAACAGAATATTTTGGCCAGCAAGAGTTCACTTTTCTTACAAATACGTTAGATTTTATTATCTTTCTGGCCAGAATAAATGTTGATTTTGGCCAATATAAAAAAATCTGGCCAATATTTTGGCCAGAATAAATGTTGATTTTGGCCAGAATAATTATTCTGGCCAAATACCTTTTTCGCTAACATTTAATTCTATTCTCTTCTAAGTATTTTTACGTTAAAAAATCTTACCCAGTCTTATCGCTAAAAACTAAATTTATCCCAATTACAAAAATTCATTTTTCAATCCTTTTTTATTCATCTTTCTTTTTCTCAAAAATAAAACTTCTCCCAAGATTAACAATTTTTACACCAGCACTCAATATTAAAAATGCAAAAATACTCCATGTTGAAATATTTAACATCGTCATAATAGATCCGCTTGGAATAATCTGACTTATCTGATCTCGAATAGAATTATTAATACTTTCATTAACTTGAGTCTGCAATTGTTGCTGAATGTCATTATTGCCACTTGTAGTGGTTGTTTTTGTACTATTATTATTAGAAGATGTTGCCGCCTTAAATATTTCTGGAAATTTATCTTTTCCTGTGAAATAATTATAGCTGACAAAAATATCACCAAAAATAAACATTAATCCAATAATAACCAGTCCCCATCCCAAAATATTTTTCATAGTAATAAAAATAATTAATTATTAATTTCATTTTATCAGATTTCCGCCTTCACGGAAATAATAAATAGCAATAAAAAAGATTCCCGCTTTCGCGGGAATGACAAATACTTTTATTTAAATGTTTACACTACTTTTTCTTTTGATTTTATCAATGCAAAAGGCTTTTTCTTTGAAGAAATTATTTTTAAAACAATTTGATCGTCAATATCTTCAATAGATATTTTATCCCCCTCCCTTATTTCACCCTTTACCATTCTTAACGCCATTGGGTCCAAAATAATCTTCTGTATCACTCTTTTAAGCGGTCGTGCTCCAAGATTAGGGTCAAAGCCTTTTTCAGATAATATTTGCTTTGCTTTTTCGGGAACAATAATGCTAATCCCTTTCTTTTCTAGCCTTTTTTCTACCTTTCTTAATTCCAAATCAACAATTTTCTTTATTTCCTCTGGTCCTAGATAATTAAAAATTATCATTTCATCAATCCTATTCAAAAATTCTGGTTTGAATTTTTCTTTTAGGGCTCCAAAAACCTTTTCTTTTAAGTTTTCTTTCTGCTCTGAGATGCCTTTTACTTTTCCTCCGCCAACAAATCCTAAAGGAGCTCCCTTTGCAATAATATCAGACCCAACATTTGAAGTCATAATAAGAATAGTATTTTTAAATGAAACCACTCTGCCTTTTGAATCTGTCAAACGTCCATCATCTAAGACTTGAAGTAAAATGTTGAATACTTCTGGATGGGCTTTTTCGATTTCATCTAAAAGAATAACGCTATATGGACGCCTTCTAACTTTTTCAGTCAATTGCCCGCCTTCATCATAGCCAACATATCCCGGAGGACTTCCAACCATTTTTGAAACATCAAACTTCTCCATATACTCCGACATATCTATTCTAATAAGAGCATTTTCATCATTAAATAGAAACTCTGCCAGAGCCTTTGCAGTTTCAGTTTTTCCCACTCCAGTCGGCCCTAAGAATAAGAATGAACCCAAAGGTCTATCCTCTTCGGAAATACCTGCCCTAGAACGGCGTATAGCATTAGATACGGCGACAATAGCTTCTTCCTGGCTAATAATTCGTCTCATTAAAGCTCCTTCCATATTCTCTAATTTACCAGCTTCTGACTCTAATAGCCTCATAACAGGAATTCCAGTCCATCGAGAGACAACCCTAGCAATTTCTTCCGAACCTACTTCCTGTTTTAAAATAGGATTTTTCTTTTGAAGTCTTAACAGCCTGTTTTCTTGCTTTCTTAATTTTGTAAATAAATCAGGCAAGATTCCATATTTTATCTCTGCCACTTTTTGCAAATCACCATCCTTTAGTAATCTTTCAAGTTCATATTTTTGCTTTTCAATTTCTTCCTTAAAAGTCTTGATGTTTGTAATTGTTTCTTTCTCAGTCTTCCATCTCACCGAAAAAGTATTAGCTTTTTCGGATAATTCTGCGAGTTCACGAGCAATTACTCTTTCTCTTTTTTCATGAATCTCTTTCTCTTTTTCCGTAGTAAAAACTTCTTTTTTCAAAGCCTCTTTTTCAATTTCTAGCTTTTGGATTTCTTTTTTTAAATTCTCTAATTCAATCGGGTCTGATTCTATTTCCAATCTTAATGCTGAAGCAGCTTCATCCATCAAATCAACCGCTTTATCCGGCAAAAATCTATCTGGAATATATCTTGAAGACAATTCTGCGGCGGCAACAAGAGCAGAATCCTTTATTTTTAATCCATGATGAAGCTCATATTTTTCTTTGATTCCACGCAACACAGAAATAGTATTTTCAACTGTTGGCTCTGTTACATATATTGGCTGAAAACGTCGTTCCAATGCTGAATCGCTTTCTATATATTTTTGATATTCTTTTAACGTTGTCGCTCCCATAGCTCGAAGCTCCCCTCTAGCCAATGCTGGTTTCATCAGATTTGAAGCATCAATTGCTCCTTCCGCGCCACCAGCTCCGATTAAAGTATGCAATTCGTCAATAAAAAGCAAATATTTTCCTTCTGCTTTTTTAATCTCTTTTAAAAGCATCTTTATTCTGTCTTCAAACTCTCCTCTATACCTTGTTCCCGCAATCAAAGCTCCAATATCTAAACTGATAACTTCTTTATCTTTCAAACTTTCTGGAACCTCACCCTTGACTATCATTTGAGCCAATCCCTCAACTATAGCAGTTTTTCCTACTCCAGCTTCTCCAATCAATACAGGATTATTCTTTGTCCTCCTAGATAAAATCTGCATCAAACGACGAGTTTCGTCCTCTCTTCCAACTATCGGGTCTAATTTTCCATGTCTTGCTAAATTAGTCAGATTACGAGAATAATTCTCAATTACTTTATATTTTGCTTCAGGATTTGGACTCGTAACTCTTTCCCCTCCTCTAATTTGTGCAAATACTTTTAAAGCTGTTGCATAATCAAGCTTATTCGGTATTGATCCATCAACAATCTGTGTCTGGCGTAAAAAAGTAGATTTTTCAAGCAATTCTCTAGCATAAACAGGAGTATTTAGTAAAGCTAAAAAAAGATGCTCTAAAGAAACAAATTCATCCCCAAGATTCAATGCCTCAGCCTTAGCCTGTTCTATTACTCTAGCCATATCCTGCGTTAGATAAAGCTGACCCATTGTCTGAGGGTTATTTGCAGTAGGAATCTGATTTAGTGAAGCTCTAGCACGTTTAGTCAATTGTTCTATATCTATCCCTAAACGGTTTAATAGATTAATTACTATATTATCTGTATCCGAAAGGATGGCTGTCAATAAATGCAATGCGTCTATTTGTTGTTGGCCCAATTCACGAGCCAAATTCTGGGAAATATTCACCATTCTTTGGGCTTTATTTGTAAAATTTATTCCATCCATATTTTTATAATAGACCAATTTCTGATTTTAGCACTCAGAAGCTTAGTCCGCTAATTTATCTGTATGCTCATTATATATCAAATAATCCAAATGTCAAAAAATTATTTCTCAAAACCAGCAATTGATAGCTAAATAAACAAAAACTGCTCTTCTAAACTATAACAAAGCAATACCCTCTTTCTCTGAAGTTTCAAGCGAGACAAGGTAAGTTTTTAATTTATTCGCAGCTGTTCCCCTCATATATCTGTTTTTCTCTTTTTCTTCCATTTCAGCAAAAGTACGAGTATCCCCCTCAGGAATAAAAATAGCATCCCAGCCAAACCCTTTTATCCCTCTTGGCTTTTCAACAATCACGCCCAATACTTCTCCAATAAAAAATTCTACGCCTTTTCCGTCGAGAGAACATGCCAAGCATACTTTTGCACTAGCTTTTCTATTTTTACTTAATAATTTACAAATCTTATCTAAAGATAAATTTTCCAAAAAAGAACGAATAAGAGCTCCTGGCAGTCCTCCCATATCTTCAAAAAAAAGCCCCGTATCTTCTACAAAAACCGGGTGTTCTAACATTTTATAAGCAAACAATGCTTTTTCTCGACTAACATCCTCAATCTTGACGCTTTGGATTTCTGGTAAATCCAACTTTATCCTTTCGAGTTGGATTCCTAAAATATCTTGATATTCCTTAAGTTTATTATCGTTTGAAGTAACAAAATACATTTCAAATATTAATTATTGATTTTAGGCAAATTTTTTATCCCTAATTTAACGCCTATTTTTCGAGCTTGTTCCATATCTTTAATATTTTCTTTCTCCTCTAACATACGAAAAGATATTCTATGGTAAAGATTATCATATACACTTCGGTTTAATTCATCTACATTTATTTTAAATGGAACAGATAAAGTATTCTCCTCGGAAGCATCCTGTCTTTCCTTCAAAAAAATTTTATAATCTTTTTGAATCTTTTCCATAAGATTCTTTTCTCTTTCAGAAAATCCATCACATGGAATTTCTCCTCTAATGTATCTCACCATCATTTGCTGGATTTCTGGCCTTGATCTTAATAACAAATCCAGCTTATCCTGTGGCAACAATTCATAACATTCGCTAAAATGTCTAGAGATTATTCTCTCTTCTCGTAATATTTTTTGCACAATAGAATCTTCCATCATTGATGGGCCATACTGTACTTTAGAAATTTCTTGACCAAAATTCATTTTATAATTATTTATTCGAATTAGAATGTGTTTTTAAATAAGTTTTTGAAGCTAAAAAATTAACACTTATTTTTTGCTCTTCAAAATTAGAAGATTCATCATCATACATAAAATAATCAGGATCAAATATCAAGAAAAGTTGGTTAGCGTCTAAATACCAAGTGGAAAAATTTTCTGCTTTAGGAAGTAATTTATCCGCAACTTTTTTCTCCACGTTTTCTATACTACCTCCTATATTGATTTCTTTTAACAATTCGAAAGTTTTTCTTGCTATTTGAGGTTTAAATACACTAACAAGATAAGTATAAACTTCGTTATTTTTATTTTCCGATTCAAGAGTTTGAGGCAAGGAAACTATATTTTTCGTTTCTTGACTATAAGTCCAACAAAAAGATGATTTTTTAATTAATTTACTCACATTATACTTAGAAAAAACCGTAACAATAGAAACATATTCATCAGACTGATATATTTCAGGCTGACTATTCTCAATTCGTATTGATTCTGAAGCTTTAGATTTTTCCCTTTCAAAATCGCTGTCAATTATGCTTTGGACTGCCGACGGAAGGTTTGAAGGCTTGATAAATTTTAATTTTATATAATGATCTTTTTCTTCACTATTATCAGAAATAAAAACTATGTCAGGTTTTGGATATGTTTTTTTTTCAACTTTTCCATTGATTACCGTTAATCCTCCCACGGTACTATTAGAACTATATTTCGGCACAGAAAAAAAAGAAAACAAAGTAATAATAAGTAATATTATTGCTAACCCAAAACCTCCATAAATATAATATTTTTTTTCTTCCATAAAATTAATCTTATACTTTAATTTTATTCTATTATCTCATAATATACAAAATAAAAAAAGATTATTTTTTTAATAATCTTTTTAAAATTGTCATTTATTCTTTTCAAGCCACGAATCCAATCTTTTTTGAGTCTGAGAAAAAGGCTTTAAAGAAACATTTTCTACCACTCCGTCTTGTCCATAGCCAAAAGGATTATCCAGATTTTTAATGAAAAAAATCATATAAATAAGCATAAAACTTACAAAAGAAATAAAAAATACTCCTTCATAAAATGGTTCCATTTTTATAAAAACAAATCCAGCTATAAGTATGCCAGTAATAATCTCGGCTATCGCATAACCAGTCCCAATAAAATCAGTATCCTTTATAGTATGAGCTCGATTGATAAGCTTTCGAATATTATGTTGCTCTCCTTTTAAACGGGCGATAAAAGGAGGATGGGATATTCCATCTAATTTTATAAAACAATCATTAAAATCCTCTAAATCACTCATGGTATTAGCTGTTCCTTTTTTATTTTCAAACCATTCAGATATATCACCACACATTTTCGAACAGCTTTGGACTATTTCTCTTCCAACCTTCTTATCCTTTGATTTATAAACAATTTTTCCCTCGTCGGCAATGCTTTCAATACTAGAAGAAATATCCGTAGGAATCTTTTCGCTCTCTTTATAATCTGATAAAACTCCTGAAATAAGAAAACCTATCAAAAATATATTTGCTGAAATAATCGCTGTAAACAAAGGGCTTAAAGAAAAAATCTCAAACCCAAATTGATGCATTAAAATCTTTGCAATAACAATAGTAAAAATCACGGGAAGAATTCTCAATGCAAGTTTAAATTTAGGATTTATTAAAAACATTATTTTTACTATTTATTAAGAGCAGCTCTTGTTGCATCGCCTACATTACCAGTTTGTCTTATCCCATTTGCTTTTTGATACGCCATAACCGCAGATTGGGTTAATGAACCAAAAGTTCCCGTTGGCAACCCCATAAAATAACCTTCTTCAGAAAGTCTTTTTTGAAGTTCCAAAACCTCATCTCCAACAATACCGACATAAAGCAATTTAGTAAATTTGAATGATGTACTAGAAAGAGAATTAGCAGTAGTAGAATTACTTTTTGAAGAAACAGTAACAGCCAAGGTTGCGCATTGCCCTCCCGTCTGGCAAATAAATATATTTGCTGTTCCAATTCCAATGCCAGCGACTATCGCCTTATTTCCAACGATCGCTGCTGAGGCAACAGCAGAATCAGAATTATTAGAAATATAATAACTGCTACCGCCTGAAATAGAAATAACGCTGCCTTCCCCGCTTTTTAAAGAAATATTATTAGGATTTAAAATAATAGAATTACCACTGCTTGTAGAAACAACTCCAACTGAAATAGAAATCGGAACACATGCATTATTAGAAGAACAGACAACTACAACGGCTGTTCCGTTTGTTAATCCTGAAATAGTCAAATTATTTCCAGAAATACTAGTGTTTGATACTGACGAATTTGAATTATAAGTAACATAATAATTATTATTTATTCCTCCTGAAAGAGTAATGATTAAAGACTGTCCGATCGACAAAGTTGGAACACTTTGGCTAGCTGTCAAAAATGAAGAAGATGTTGTGGGTAACGTAGTAGTGCCTGAAGTATTAACAGTAACATAAAGAGTCGCACACGAACCAGAATTTTGACAAACATAAATATTAGTACTCCCTGCGATTAAGCCCGAAATTGTAACAGTATTTCCACTAATTGAAGATGAAGCAACACTGGAGTTAGAATTGCTTGAAATATAATAACTCCCAGAACCAGTGATATAAACACTAGAGCTTTGCCCTACTATTAAAGAAAGAGAGTTCTGACTTAATACTATTGAAGAATTGGTACTATTCCCATTAACAACAATTGCAAGATTAATACATCCGCCTTCAGCAGAACAAACAGCAAGAGATGATGTTCCGCTGGAAACACCTGTTATTGTTACAACATTACCGCTAATATTAGCCTGAAAAATATTACTCTGATATGAAGCTAAAGAATAAGGAGCAGCACCTCCAGAAACAGTGACAGTTAATGCTTGCCCAGTCAAAAGAGTTAAACTGCTTTGACTTAATGCAATATTTCCACCACTAGAAACATAATTAACTGTTACTGATAATGAGCTACAGTTACCAACAGAACTGCAAACAGTGATTACTGAAGTTCCATTAGCAATTCCATATAAACTAAGAGTACTTCCGCTTACTGTTGCTTGTACATAACTGGAATTTGAATTTGCAGAAAGATAATAAGTACTACTAGCTCCTCCAGAAATAGAAACTGTAGTAGTTTGTCCGATAGCGACAGTTGGAGAAGCAGGACTAAAAGTAAGAGTAGTATAGCTTGCAGTACCTATTGTCACATTTACAATTCCACAATAACTTTGTCCGCTAGAGCAAACTGTAATTGTAGATGACCCGCTGCTATTTAGTGTACTTAAATAAAGAATCGATCCCGTAATACTGGCCTGAATTACTCCTGAATTCGAATTACTCAAAATCGAATAAGTTCCAGTGCCTCCAGAAATAGAAACTGGGACTGTCTGTCCTGCAGCAATAGTTACGCTTGTTTGACTAAAAGTAATTGCATTGGCTCCAGAACTCTGAACAGTGACATAAATACTTCCACAATTTGTAGTTCCTCCTTGAACACAAACAGTAACAACAGTTGAACCATAACTATTCGCTGTAATAGTGATTGAACTTCCGCTAATGTTTACATTAGCAATAGGAGCATTAGAATTATTAGACAAATAAAGAGAGTTACTTCCAGCAGTAATAGTCGAAGATTGTCCGACCGACAAGACAACTCCTGTTTGGCTTAAAGAAAGGGCTGTTGAAGTTGTTGTTGGCCAAGCAATGCTAGTAGACTGATATCCATTAACAGCAACATAAACTGCAGAAGAAGACGCCATTCCATACGTGCTAGTACTAATAGTATTAGAAAAATAACCAGTAGAATCAGTCGTTCCTATGCTGCTTATCTGCAACCCATAACCAATTTTGGTGTAATAAAGCAATACAGTTGAATTTGCATCTCCATTAATTATAATCCTGACAGAATCCCCACTCCCAGTACTTGTAACTGAAAGAGTAGGAACAGCGGCAAATGCAATAGAATTAAAAGACATCAATATTATTGCAGAAAAAAAAGTAAAACCAAACAAAAAAATATTTTTAATTTTCATAATATGATATTTATTTAATTTTATAATTAATGAATTTATATGATTTAAAAAAATTTAATTTATATTTATATAATACCATAAACAAAAAAATATACTAATTAAAAATAAAATACTAGAAAGCGGCTTCAATAGTTTAAATTTTATTGAGCCGTCCATCCTCCGTCAACATATAATACGGAGCCAGTAACATATTTGGCCTCATCCGAAGCTAAATACACTGCGCTGTAAGCAATATCATTCGGCTCTCCCAAATAGCCTAAAGGAATAGCTGCTTCTATTGCCATTCTAGCTTTTTCATCTTCATTAATACTCTTTGTCATTCCAGTTAAAATAAATCCCGGGGCAATAGAATTAACCCTTATTCCAAATGGAGCCAATTCTAGTGAAGCTGTTCGAGTTAATTGATTAACTGCCCCTTTGGCAGCACAATAAGCTCCTGCCCCCTTAAAACCAACTTGCCCTAAAATAGAAGCCATATTAATAATTGATCCTTTAATTTTTTTTTCTTTCATATAAGAAGAAGCACTACGAATACCATAAAAAACTCCAGTCTGATTAACAGCAATAACCTTGTTCCAAATATTATCAGACATATTTGAAATTTCTCCCACAAGGCCAATTCCAGCATTATTTACAATAATATCCAAACTTCCAAATTTAGAAACAGCCAAATCTATTAATTCTTTAACCTCCTCATTTTTTGACGTATCAGCTATTTTAAAAATTGCGCTTTCTCCCAATTCTCCATCATAAGGATTAATATCAGAAAAAACTACCTTAGCCCCCTCTTTAACAAACATTTCTGCAATAGCCTTACCAATACCAGAAGAAGCCCCTGTTACAATAGCAATTTTATTTTGAAGTCTCATCATATTATTTTTGTTTTTATTATTTATTTTTAAGACTATCTTCTTTCTGGCAAGTGCCAGCGTAAAAATCTTCATCAAAGCATTCTGATCCATCAGCAAAAGTACATTTTGCATTTTCCTGTGCTAAAGTACTACCCCCAGACCAAGCACAAAATTTTTGAGCGATAGTGTCATAGCCTGTAGTTTTTCTTCCTCCAATCGGACAATCTCCTCTCATCATTGCCCCCGTTTCACAAGCACGATTGTCGTCAAAATAACATAATCCATATTCACTTCCATCTGGTTTCTTTTCGATAGTTAAAGTTCCACCATTATCTTTGCAATATACACTAGCAGGATTGGCAATATTTGAATTATCTTGTTGCTGATTTTGATTATTAGTATTTTCCTGCGGAACATTTACTACCTGATTTTTTGGCTTACTTTGAAGTTGATACCAATACAAAAAAATACCCACAATAATTATTAAAACGATAACGACAAATGAAATTTTTTGATTCATAAAATACTATTAATATTAATTATAATAACCTTAGCAAGCCTCATCATAAAAACTAATATTACTCTTTTACATAATATCTAGCCATAAAACGAGTTTTAAATCCAATCTTTTTGTAAAATTTATTCGGATAAGTACCATCTTCTGTTGCAAGACATACTTGTTCAATATTTAATCTTTTAGCTTCATTTACACAAAAAAGTGTAATAAGTTTTCCATATCCCTGTCCTCGCACCTCTTGAATTGATCCTACATTTGAAATATATCCTAAATTTTCTTCATACGTTAAAGTCGCTACAGCCACTGGTATTAATTCCTTAAAAGCGATAAAATATTCAAATTTTCCAATTGAATTATTTTTTTTCCATGCACGCTCAGCAAGATCAAAATAATTTCCAAGCTCTCCATAAGGATTTTGCAGATCATTATCGTTATAACACTTATCTAGCGTTTCTAACCAAACATTAAGATCTTCCACGGATTCAACTCTTTTTATTTCGTTAAAATTTAATCCTTTAGGTACTTCTTCTTCATAAAACATCCAAGAATCTTCACTATTAAGTCTATAACCATCTTTTTCTAAAACCTCAATAAAGGGAACAAAAAAATTTGTATTTTCAAAATAAATAGCAGGCTTTCTATCAAAAAATTTTAATGTTTTTTCAATTTTATTAATTTTATTTTTATCAATAGGTTGATCAATTAAAGCAAAATTCCAATAAAATGACGGATCTAGCTCATTGTAAATAATTTTAGCAAAATTCAACAGAATTAATTTACTGACTAATGTATTTTCTTGAATTTTAAGAAATTTTTCTAAAATATTATAATTTGACATAATCTTTAACCATATTATATCATTTTGATTAAAACATAACAAAGTATAATAAATAGATAAGAAAGAAATAATACAAAAAGATTCCTGCTTTCGCAGGAATGACAAGCCGATAGAATGGAAATAGTAGAAGAGGATGTAGAAAAAATTCCTGCTTTCGTCCTCCAGAGGGAGCAGGCGAAAATGATAAAAAAGCGGAGGAGACAGGACTCGGTCTCGCCTCTCGCTTCGCCAGTCGCTCAGCTCGGGCTGACCACCGACTCATGGCTGAACTTGCTAGTTCAGCTCATTCCGTCGTTCGAGTCCTTGTCTCTTCTTTTACATAATATAAGACCCACTTCTAGTGGGTCTTGTATTATGCGGAGGAGACAGGACTCGAACCTGCAAGCCCTTGCGGGCGCACGCTTTCCAAGCGTGTTCCTTACCATTCGGAGCACCCCTCCATTTAAAAGGACTAGCAACAAGCTAGCCTAAAATTATTTACCATACAATTCCTTTTCCACTTGC
>Ga0265297_10000473_pt1 | contig 117613 bp, 104 predicted proteins | sample Munlanlwell13791_FD_192502 | JGI IMG/M metagenome (GOLD analysis project Ga0265297, IMG submission 192502) | Leachate microbial communities from a municipal landfill in Southern Ontario, Canada - Leachate well 137-91 | ecosystem: Engineered > Solid waste > Landfill > Unclassified | place...
TCTGATACAGTTGGTACTGCCCGCACTCTTACTGCCGCCAATGTAGATATAGACAATGTGGATTTCCAAGACATCACCGCCGCCGGCGCCGCCTCGCCCTTCACCGGGGTATCACTCGGAGATTGTGGAGGAAATACCAACATTACTACCGATACCCCAGTACCTCAAACCTGGACTAATACCAGTGGCGGTACTTGGTCTACAGCTAGTAATTGGACCAGCCGTGTACCTTTGCCCCAAGATGATGTTAGCTTTGGTATTATGGATGCCGGCCAAACCATCACCGTTGATATGCCGAGGATGGGTAAGAATATTAGTTTTGCTAGTGTTACCAATACGCCGACAGTGGTGATGACTACTATAAGCTTTACATATAATATATTTGGTTCGCTTGATCTAACTGGTGTTGGGACATTTACCAACAGCAAACAGGTTGACTTTTATGGACGTACAAATAGTAGTTTAACAAGTAGCGGTAAGACATTCGGCTGGGGTGTATATATCTATATGCCTGGGGCAACTCTAACCCTTGAAGATGATTTTGATGTCGCAATGTATTTTAGGATGTATAACGGGAATTTGGAAACGGATAGTAATGTAACATGTGCGGCAGTAACCATCACTAAAGGCACAACCTTAAATATGGGAAGTGGTTTGTGGACACTAAAAGGTACCGCTGGTCTCTGGTTTCCAAATGGTACTATTAATGCCGAATCATCTACGATATTTCTTTCAAATACGACTGGCAATACGACATTTTCTTATGGGACATATATATATAATAACATCCAAATAGCTCCAGGCACCGGTACCACAACTTTTTTCGGGAATATGACTTTCGCCAATATGACCATGTCTTCTGCCGGTGCCAAGACAGTCAAGTTTGATGATGTCGCTACTATCACCATGACCGGCTCCAACTTCCTCTCCGGTACCGCCGGTAACCTAGTAACCATAGACTCTGATGATGGAGTCAACCCCTTTGATCTAGTAAAAACATCAGGAACAGTAATCGGCGACTATCTAGCTACCGGTCGCATGGCGGTAAGCGGTGGAGCTACTTGGTATCTAACTGCCAACTCCACTCCTTACCCCGATCCTAATACAAATGGTAATTCCGGCTTTACTGCCTCCGGTGTAAAAACCATCTCACCAGCCGGCGGTAACTGGAACGCCACCACTGCTTGGAACGAAGGAGCGATACCGGTAACAAGGGATAAAGTATTTGGCTTAGCCAGCAGTGGTAGTTTGGCGGTGAATGTGACTCCAGCTACGCTTGCAAATATCGATTTACAGAGTTACACCGGTACATTTTCTGGTACTGGTAATATCACAATATCAACTTCTGTTGATGTGACTACAAAAATTAATGCCGGCACATTCACATACACTGGGACAATTGGTTTAAATCCAGCCTCTACAAAAATATTGACCCTGATGACAAATGCCAAATCGTTTACCTTTAATATTAATACTGCTGGAACAGTAAAATTGGGTGATAATGCAACATTAACTGACAAGCTTATAAATATTATTGACGGTACACTTGATACCAATGGTTACAATCTAACTTGCGGTCGTATCTCTATGGCTTCTGGTGCCGATGGCTTTATTCACTCCGCTAGTTCAGTTGTTACTCTAACCTCTGCTAATACCACTACTACCACCTTAAGATCTACCTACCAACCAGAGGCAGGAGCAGTAATGGTAAACAGTGGTGGTACTCCTATATCAGCTGCCGGTGTAGCTTTTCAAACCCTGAACATCACTGCTGCGGGGAGTGTAACAATCAATATCGGCTCTGCCGTTAATCTCTCTAGAATAGGTACAGCTGCCCAAACAGATAGCCTTTTAATTAACGCCAATGCTACCATCTCGGATACCTTAACCCTCCAAGGAAACTCCATAACTAATCGTCTCTTAGTCCAATCCGGTACTCTCGGTACACCTATAACTCTAACAGCAGCTAATCTAGTAGCTTCTAACCTAGATCTTATGGATATCACCGGAGCCGGAGCAGCTAACTGGAATCTCTCCAGCATAGATGGCGGTAGTGGTGATTGCCTGGGTAACTCAAACATAACCTTTACCCCAGCTGCTCCTCAAACCTGGACTAATGCTGCCGGCGGTAGCTGGTCAACGGCTAGCAACTGGACATCTCGTGTACCCCTACCCCAAGATGATGTGGAGATGGGGATTGCATATAACGCTAGTGTAACAGTGGCTTCCGATATGCCTCGTCTGGGTAAAAGTATAGATTGGACGGGGGAGACGGGAAGTCCCTCGTGGAGTATAAGTGGATATGTTAGTCTATACGGCAGCCTAACAATGGTTGCCGGTATGCCCGATCTGCCACTTTCCGGAATTGACTTTCGTAGTCGCACTGACTCGTACATTATGACTGCCGGCGTGAATATGAACATTATTGGTGTATATACAGTCGGCGGTTCGTTAACCTGTCTAGATGCATTGTCGGTTGTCGGTAGTGGGCGGAATATTAAGGTATATAATGGCACATTCGATGCCAATGATTATAATATAACCACGACAACATTCTTTAGTAATCTAGGATCATCGACCAGAGCAATTCGGATGGGGTCAGGCACGTGGGCGGTCGGTGGTTGGAACGTTAACAGTATTGGCGATCTGCAATGTGAAACATCGACCCTTATTTTGGGAGCATCGGCAGGTACGATGTATCCTGGTACGAATCAGACCTACAATAACATTCAGATAGTGCCAGGGGATTCAGCCCTGACCTTCTCCGGTTCCTTAACCTTTGCCAATATGACCATGTCCTCTGCCGGTGCCAAAACGGTTATCTTTGATGATGCCGCCACCTTCACGATGACCGGTACCAACTTCCTCTCCGGCACTGCCGGCAACGTAGTTACCGTTTCCTCCGACTCCGCCGGTAATGCCTTCACCCTTTCTCGAACGACCGGTACTGTTGCTTCGAACTATCTCTCACTTAAAGACTCCGAAGTCACCGGTGGCAAATGGTATGCCGCTAACTCAACTGATGTTTCCGGCAATTCCGGTTGGCTCTTTGGTCCTAAATCTCCAAGCTACGTCTCTGCCTCTCCTTCCGGCTACTCTAGAACCAACTCCTTCACTTTCTCCTGGCCGACCACCGGTGATGATGCCGCTCTTTATCACAGTAAATACCAATACAGAATAAGTCCAACCGGAACATGGACTGATGTTGCTGGAGGAGATGCCGCTTCCTCGGTTGCTCCTGCTTCTCCTGCTTACCAAACCGGATCAAACGTCTTCTACCTTCGAGCAGTTGATGCTAACGACAACCCCGATCCCAGTCCTCCACAGACTACTTTCTACTACAATGCCGATGCTCCGAGTGCTCCTGTTGCTCTGATCGCCACTCCGACAACATCAACGACCAACTCTTTTGCCTTCAGCTGGACTCAACCGGTTACTTTCTCTGGATCAATCGCCGGTTACTACTATGCGGTCAACACCTTACCAACCATATCTAACGCCAGCTACACCACCAGCACTTCACTAGCGGCAGGAGCCTATGCCACTCAACAAGGAGTCAACACTCTCTATGTCCTTGCCAAAGACGAAGCCGGAAATGTCTCCTTTGACTCCTGCGCCACGATCACCGGAAACACCGACAACGACTCCTGTTCCAAGGTTGAGTTTACCGCCAACACCGAGGCGCCGGGGATTCCGACCGCTTTTTCAACAACTGATGGTTCAGATCGTGGAACAGAGGAGTTTCAGGTTTATTTGGCTTGGGAAGCGCCGACTGATCCCGGAGTAGATTTTGCCGGCTATGATGTTTATCGTTCGACAAACGGTGTTGATTTTACAAAAATTGGTACAACCACCTCGACTTCTTACTCTGACATCAGTCTTGATTCAATTCCTTACTACTATTATATAAAGTCGATTGATAGCGCCGGTAACAGTTCGGCGCAATCATCCACTCTTTCCATTACTCCGACCGGTCGCTACACTTCTCCACCGCTCCTAACCGATGGACCGACCGCTTCGGTTCAGGCAATTACCGCAACCTTTACCTGGGACACTGATCGGGAAGCCTCGAGTATTGTCAAATATTCAAAAGACCCGAACAACTTAGACAAGGTTGCTTCTCGGGCAACTGAATTTGTGACCAAACACACAGTTGAATTAAAGGGTTTGGATCCGGAAACAACTTATTACTATCAACTTCTCTGGATAGATCAGGATGGCAATCAAGGAACAAGCAATAGTTTCTCATTTACCACCGGCGTCCGCCCAAGGATCGAAAGTGTCCGGGTTTCAAATATTACCCTAAATTCAGCTACAATTTCCTGGTTAACCACCGGCGCCGCGACCACTAACATAAAATATGGTGAAACTTTAAGCTACGGATCCTCTCTATCGGATTCATCAGGTTCAAAGACGACTAATCACTCACAACAACTTCTGGATCTCAAGGATTCGACAACTTATCATTTTCAGCTTTTCGGTACCGATGCCGATAGCAACAGTCTAATTTCAGACGATTACACCTTCAAAACCTTAACCAGACCGAGTGTCATGGATTTCACTTTTGAACCGGTTAAGGACGCTCCAACCGCTACTTTGAAATTTAACTTCAGAACCAACGTCCCGACTACTACCATTATCAGTTATCAAATAGATGGTGAAAACAGTCAGAGTCAGTCTAACCCTGATTATAAAACAGATCATGAGTTAATTATTGGAGACCTGACTGATGGTGTCGCTTATACTTTTATTGCTCGCGGAGTAGATGAATATGGGAACATGGCGGAATCGACGACTCAAACATATACGACTTCAAACGATTCTCGACCACCAAAGATTAAAAACTTAACTATTGAGGTGAAGGCAAACAACAATCCAAATTCGAATAAAACTCAAATGGTTGTTTCATGGGAAACCGACGAACCAGCCTCCAGCTGGATAGAGTACGGTCTCGGCATTACTTCTGACCAATATGCCAACAGAAGTGCTGAAGATACGACCCTGACAGGCAATCATGTGGTAATCATTGGCGAACTTGAAGCTGATAAAATATATCACATGAGAGTCTGCTCCAAAGACGAAGCGGGGAATGCTGGATACGGTACCGATACGACTGTCATTACCGGTAAGATTCAAAGGTCAATCATCGATATTATTCTTAGTGCCCTTGAGCGATCTTTGGGCTGGCTACTCGGTCTGAAATTTAATTGATAAAAGATATATGATCAATCAATTTAAAGATTTTATTCAAAAAAGCCACTACACTCGTTACAGTAGAGCTAAGCTTATCTCTCTTGGTTTTCTTGTTGCGGTGCTCGGGTTTACTCTCGGACTTTCTCAATCTTTGCTAAAAAATGAAAATCAGATAAAAGCCGCCAGTATCACCAAGTACGCCAGAACCGCCGGTGGCAACTGGAACTCTGCCGATACCTGGGCAACAACCAGCGGCGGGACCGAAGTAACTACCGTCCCAACCGCCGAAGACGATGTCGTCCTCGATGCCAACTCGGGAAATGTTACTATCAACGCCGCCGCTGTTGCCCGAAGTGTTGACTGCACCGGCTACACCGGCACTTTAAATCACGACGCGGCAATCACTCTAACAATCGGACACTCAACCGCCAGTGCCGGTAATGTTGCCCTAAAGCTTGTTGATGGTATGACCTACTCGATCGATAACGCCACCACCTCCGCCATCTCCTTTGTCTCGACCAACGCCACCGCCCAAACAATCACCTGGGCCGGCAAGACCCCAGGGAACATCACCTTCAACGCTACCGGCGGTAGCTGGCAGTTTGAAGATGCGCTTGATGCCTCATCGATCACTCTCACCCTGACTCTAGGAACTCTAAATACAAACAACCAAACTGTTAGTATTTATACATTTTCTCCAAACAACTCATCCTCGGCTATCTTAACCCTCGGTTCCTCGACGGTTAATATTGCTTATATCTGGAATTCTGGCAATAACAGTAGTTGGGTATTAAACGCAGGCACATCAACAATAAACCTAACCAATAGCGGATCTACGCCGTACTTCCGCGGCGCCGGCAAAACATATAACGATCTTGTCATGAATGCCGGCGGAACCCCGGTGATATATGGCTCAAACACTTTTGCCAACTTGACTCGGACGACAACGGCAATCAAGACTGATGGATTGACTCTTTCCGGCGCGACACAAACTATCACCGGTACTTTAACCCTTCAGGGTAACTCTAGTATAAACCGATTACTTGTTAATACCGATGTTCTAGGTGCGGCTCGCACCCTGACCGCCGCTGCCGTTGATATCGACAACGTAGACTTCATGGATATTACTGCCGGTGCCGGTGGGGTTACATTTACGGGTGTTTCTTTGGGTGATTGTGGCGGGAATACTAATATCACTTTTACCACGACAGCTACCCAAACCTGGGATGGTACGACGGGAAGCTGGTCTGACAACACCAAGTGGACCAGTCGAGTTCCCCTGCCACAGGATAATGTAATCCTTGCCGGGACAAATACTGTCACAGCCGATATGCCACGACTGGGTAAAGACATCTCGTTTACTGCCGCTACCCCTTTAACAATATCTGTTGACACAACAAGTTATGGTTCTATTAACTTTACCAATGCCGGAACATTTACTCCCGGAGAGAAAATATGGTATTTGAATGGGAGAATAGCCGGTTTGACCATAACCAGTAATAGCAAATCCTTTTATAGACTAATTTTTAATGCTCCCGGTGGAACCTATACTCTGCAAGATGCTTTAGTTGCTAGTTATGACATTACTGTAAATTATGGCTCATTTGTCAGCTCCGGTAATGCCATCTCTTATGCATATGGCTTTGACAGCTCAAATTCAAATACTCGAACAGTCAATCTCGCTGGTTCAACCGTTACACAAACAAGCGCCACCGGTGCTTATTATTGGAACTTTGTAACAACCACAAATTTAACTTTTACCGCTCCCGCTCTGCTGTATCTATCATACACCGGTGCCACAGCATCACAGTTTGCTTGTGCTAATCTTACCTACAACGATATCCAAATCGCTCCCAGTACTGGCACTACGACCTTCTCCGGCTCCTTCACCTTCGATGATATGACAATGAGCTCTGCCGGTGCCAAAACGGTTATCTTTGATGATGCCGCCACCTTCACGATGACCGGTACCAACTTCCTCTCCGGCACTGCCGGCAACGTAGTTACCGTTTCCTCCGACTCCGCCGGTAATGCCTTCACCCTTTCTCGAACGACCGGTACTGTTGCTTCGAACTATCTCTCACTTAAAGACTCCGAAGTCACCGGTGGCAAATGGTATGCCGCTAACTCAACTGATGTTTCCGGCAATTCCGGTTGGCTCTTTGGTCCTAAATCTCCAAGCTACGTCTCTGCCTCTCCTTCCGGCTACTCTAGAACCAACTCCTTCACTTTCTCCTGGCCGACCACCGGTGATGATGCCGCTCTTTATCACAGTAAATACCAATACAGAATAAGTCCAACCGGAACATGGACTGATGTTGCTGGAGGAGATGCCGCTTCCTCGGTTGCTCCTGCTTCTCCTGCTTACCAAACCGGATCAAACGTCTTCTACCTTCGAGCAGTTGATGCTAACGACAACCCCGATCCCAGTCCTCCACAGACTACTTTCTACTACAATGCCGATGCTCCGAGTGCTCCTGTTGCTCTGATCGCCACTCCGACAACATCAACGACCAACTCTTTTGCCTTCAGCTGGACTCAACCGGTTACTTTCTCTGGATCAATCGCCGGTTACTACTATGCGGTCAACACCTTACCAACCATATCTAACGCCAGCTACACCACCAGCACTTCACTAGCGGCAGGAGCCTATGCCACTCAACAAGGAGTCAACACTCTCTATGTCCTTGCCAAAGACGAAGCCGGAAATGTCTCCTTTGACTCCTGCGCCACGATCACCGGAAACACCGACAACGACTCCTGTTCCAAGGTTGAGTTTACCGCCAACACCGAGGCGCCAGGAGCGCCAATGAGCATCAGGACGACTGATGGTTCCGACCGCAACCTGGCAAAATATCGGGTTTTTGTTTCTTGGACGGCACCAACTGATCCCGGAGTCGGATTTTCCGGTTATCAAGTTTACCGTTCGACCGATGCTCTTTTTTACACTCTTATCGGTACAACTTCGAGTACGGCTTATGCCGATACCGGTCTGGTATCGATACCCTACTTTTATTACGTCAAGGCAATTGACAATGCCGGACAAAAATCTTTGCCTTCCGAAGTAGTAACGATCACTCCGACCGGCAAATATACTTCCGCTCCTCTCCTAACGGATGGTCCGGCATCTATTACCAAAGCCTATTCGGCGACTATTACCTGGGAAACCGATCGGGAAGCCTCGAGTATTGTTAAATATTCCAAAGACCCGAACAATTTGGACCAAGAGGCCTCGATTGCTACTGAACAAGTAAAAAAACATTCTCTGGAAGTAAGTAGTTTAGATCCGGAAACGACTTATTATTACAAAGTAGTTTGGGTTGATATCGATGGTAATCAGGGAACGAGCGAGACATTTAGCTTGCAGACCGATTTACGTCCGAGTATTCAAGACGTAAAAGTGACCAATATTACTCTTGATTCGGCAACGATTTCCTGGACTTCGGCGACCATTGCAACTTCAACGGTTAATTATGGTAAGACAACCAGTTATGGTAATGAGGTTGTTGACCAATCCGGAATCCAGACTACCAGCCACAGTCTAAATATTAGTTCGCTTGATGATACTTCAACCTATCACTTTCAATTAACCGGTATTGACACCAATGGAAATTTACTTGTCTCTGACGACTATTCCTTCGACACCCTTGTCAGACCGGTGATTAGCGATTTTAGATTTGAACCGGTGGTCGATGCGGTGAGTACAACGCTTAAATTTACCTTCAAAACAAATGTGCCGACTACAACTGTGGTTAGCTATCAGATAGCAGGATCGAACACCTTGTTCGAATCAATCGCCGAATTTTCGCTTGACCATGAGATGCTCATTCAAAATTTGGCTGATCAGGCGAGTTATACCTTCCAGGCGAAAGCAACCGATGAAAATGGGAATATTGCTGTTTCAAATACGGTTTCCTATCTGACCCCGAACGATTCACGTCCGCCCAAAGTTTCGAATCTGTCAATAGAAATCAAGGCTACCGGTTATTCCGAATCTCAAAAAGCTCAAATTGTTGCAACTTGGACGACAGACGAACCGGCGACCTCGCAGATCGAATACGGTCAAGGTATTTCCGGGTCGGTATATCCGAGTAAAACCAGTGAGGATAAAATTTTAACTAATAACCACGTGGTTATTGCCGGGGAGCTTGATCCTAACAAAATTTATCATTTGAGAGTTGTTTCCAGGGATAAGGCTGGTAATGTTGGTTATTCTAATGATACAACTACGATTACCGGTAAAGTCCAAAAATCGATCATTGATATTATCATCGATTCATTGCAGAAAAGTTTGGGTTGGTTGATCAATATCAAGGGTTAGATATCGCAAATGTTTAATTTATCAGTTATAATTAAATTATATTCACAAAATAAAAATCAGTGTCGTTAATTACCTTACTTTTTACGACCGGTTTAAACATTTCGAGAAAAACAAATGTCGCATGAAACAATAATAAAAGCAGAAGATTTAAAAAAAGATTTTGATCTTGGAAAGAGCAAGTACGAAGCGTTAAAGGGGATTTCTCTTGAAATAAAATCTACCGATTTTGCGATTATTTATGGACCATCGGGGTGCGGTAAATCTACCCTCTTAAATACAATTACTGGTCTGGAACAGCCGACTTCTGGTAGAATAATGGTTAGGAACAATGACATTTATAAGATGTCGGAGAATGATCGTTCACGTTTTAGGGCAAGTAAATTCGGGATTGTTTTTCAACAGCCACTCTGGGTCAAAGCGATGGATCTAGTTCACAATGTCGCTATGCCACTGTTAATTGATGGCGAAAAAGAAAAGAGAGCATGTACGAAAGCGGTTGATCTTCTAAATGATGTCGGGATGATTAAGTATGCGAATCATAAATTGTCAGAATTGTCCGGTGGACAACAACAACGAGCCGGTATTGCTCGAGCTTTAATCCATAATCCATGGATATTGATCGCTGATGAACCGACCGGAAATCTTGATACCCATTCTGCCGACGAAGTAATGAAGCTTTTTCAAAAATTGAATGTCTTGCATAAAAGAACGATTATTATGGTGACTCATAATCTGATTTATTTACCTCTGGCGACTAAGAAAATTGCCATGAAAGATGGGCTGGTTTCAGAAGGGGAAACCGAAGTCAACGAGCTGGTTAAAAATGAATATGAAAGCGTGTTTGGACAGGAGGGAGAATGAGGCCGGAGTTTATTCTTAAATATGCAATTTTAAATTTTTGGTCTCATCGTATGAGAGCGGTTCTAACAGTAACCGCAGTATCGATTGGGGTTGCGGCAATCATTTTTTTGGTTTCATTGGGTTTTGGACTAGAACGATTGGTTACACAGCAAGTAGTAAACTTTGAAGCTTTTAGCATAATCGATGTTCCGAGCGCTAACTTAAAAACAATTAGTATCGGCGACGAAATCATCAATCGGATTAAATCGATTGCCCATGTAATCGAGGTGGAATCAGCGGTAAATTTTGCCGGAAGATCAAAGATTGAGGGAACGGACAACTCGACTGAAGTCGTTGTCAACTCGGCATCCGAACGATATTTTGATTATTCCGGTTTAACAACTACATTGGGGGAGATGCCTCAAGAAGATAACGAGATCGCTGTTTCATCTGATTATGCGAAGCTGGTAAATATTGGGGAGAATTCGCTTTTAGATAAGAAAATATCACTTGAGTCGATTGTTCCGGAGGAATATTTAGCGAAAAATATTGTTATCGATCCCGATCAAAAAACAGCAGTTAGGCCAGGCGAATATAAAATTGTCGGTATTGTATCCTCGCAAAATACACCAACGATTATTATGAGTTTACAGGCTACTCGCAAACTGGGTGTAGTTAACTACACTTCTCTTAAGGTAAGGACTGATAGTACCAATTCAAATACTATTGCTATTGTTCGGAAATCGATCGAGAATATCGGTCTCTCAACAGAATATGTTGGCGATACAATAAATCAGATCGCTCAAGTTTTCTCTATTTTTCGGCTTATTTTAGGTCTATTTGGAATGATTGCCTTAGCGGTTGCGGCGATTGGCACTTTTAATACTCTTACCGTATCTTTGCTCGAGAGGCTTAGGGAAATTGGTCTTCTAAAGGCTCTTGGGATGACAAGCCCCGACATTTACAAACTTTTTATTACCGAAGCCTTATTTATCAGTTCAGTTGGTGCTGCCATCGGAATTCTAGCCGGTTCCGGTATTGGACAGATGATTAACACGGCATTATCGATAATGGCCGAAAGAGCTCATGCCGATAGCGTCGAGATTTTTGTGACCCCGATTGTGTTTGGAATTGGGACAGCAGGTTTCTCTTTCCTCGTCGGTTTTCTAACCGGTTGGTATCCGGCGAGAAGAGCGGTCAGGACGAATGCGCTTGATGCTCTAAGATACGAATAGGGAAAATAGCTAAAATTTGATCGATGGTGTACACGCTTTTTGCGTGTTCTTTTGGTTTTATTAGAAATAGTCCAAAAAACTGTTACAATATTTATGACTTTTATGTTTGTCGTCATGCCCGCGGAGGTCTTCGATTTTACTCAGACCATGAGTCATTCCCGCCACAAAGTGGACCCTTCGGGTCGGAGGCGGGAATCCAGAACAAAGATATCTATAATAGATTCCCGCCTCCTCCCTTCGCAAAAAGCTTCGGCAGGGCACGGTCGCGGGAATGACAAGAAGAAACAAAAAACAACAGAAATAAATATTTTTATCAAACACGGGAGTAACAAATATCATTATTAAACTGATATTTATTAATTCGAAAAGATAACTTAATACAAAAGCGTGACTTAATGTGGCTCTCCAAATGAATAATAACGAATACGAACATTTAGCAAGTGCCAAAAGAAGCTTATTATCAACCCTACTTCTGGTAAATCCGGTTGCCCTTTTAGATTATTTTAAAATTTCGAAAGTCCCGACTTTCAATTATTATGATGGCGAGGTTTACCAGAAAAAAGGACAGTTCGTCCAGATCAAAGAGTTAATATTACGATTTCCGGAGAAGGAAGTCGAAAAAATCATTAAATTAATTTCCGAACAATGTCGGGTATTAGAAAATGAAACTAATTATCTAGATCGTTCTTGGCGCGATTATTCCGAGAAAGAGTTGTATCTCCCTTTTCAGAAATTTATTAAATCAACTGAAGTCTTTTTTGCATTTCTATTTATTCCAATCGTTCTGGAAGAAGTTATAATTGAAAATATTAAAAAATTTATCGAAAAAAGCTCGATTAGCCTAAACGATCTTTTTATTCCCGATCAGCCGGATGAAGTTGTTGTTGCCGAACAAATTCTACTTGAGCTTTCGATTAAAAAAAGTCAAAAATGCGATATTATGCCGGAGCTCGAAAGATTCCTTGATCTCTATGCATGGTTACCAACCCAGTTTTTTCTCGGCCAGCCTTATGATCTTCCGGCCTGTCATCGACTAATCGACGAGCGGTTGCGCCATGATCCGAAAAAAGCTCTAAAAATTATAGAAGAAGGACAAAAAAATGTTGAAATTAATTATCGAAAATTGATGAATTCTTTGCGTCCGAATGAAGAATTTTCCAAATGGCTAAAGATAGCTCGCCGACTGACCACTATCCGTAATAGTCGTTTAAATTCTTTAAATAAAAGTTTTTCTCGAGCCTATCCGCTTTTTTCCGAAGTCGCCTCTCGTTACCAAATATCGATTGAGGAAGTCGTATCGGCAACGCCGTCGGAAATTGCAATGTGGTTTATCGGTAGTGATCAGCCGGATAAAAAAACTCTTGCCGAACGAGCAAGCGGATTTGGTGTAGTCACCGATTCCGGAGTCATCAAACTCTTATCTGTCAAAGAATGTCGGGAGGAGCTGAAGAAAATTCAATTGGTCAGCAAGGCGGAATTTACTGGTGAGATAAAGGGCTTTGTCGCCCATAACGGGAAAGCCCGAGGTTATGTTCATCTGGTATCTAGTCGCCAGGACCTGAAGGGATTTAAAGCAGGAGAGATACTGGTTACCCCGGCGATGAATGCCCCGGAATTTATTGAAGCGATCGGGCGGGCGGCGGCAGTTGTTACTGATCTCGGCGGAGTTACTAGTCATGCGGCAGTTATCGCTCGTGATTTTTCAAAACCTTGTCTGGTCGGGACAAAAGTTGCCAGCCAAATATTAAAAAACGGAGAATTGATCGAAGTTGATACCCAAAAGGGTGAGATAATTAGAGTTAGTTAATAAACCAATGGATATATTGAAAATTATTGTTAGTGGCTTTCTCATCGGTTTGATTTCCGCCTTACCGGTCGGGATTTCGGCATTTGAGATTGTCCGTCGCGGTGTTTGCTATGGTTTTTTTGCCGCTCTGTTTGTTGCTTTGGGGACAGTCACTTCCGATATAATTTATTCTGGTTTGGCATATTTTGGGATTAGCAAATATATTTTAGATAACCCGTTTTTTGAAAGAATCGGTGGAATTGCTGGAGCGATTATAATTGCCATTTTTGGTTTTTATATTCTTTACGAGGCGAGAAGTAATCGAGAGACCCCTCTTAAAAAATTAGAAAAAAAAGAATTACCTTCCTATCTTTCGGGAATTGTAATTACGATTTTTAATCCTTTTAATCTTCTTTTTTGGGCTGGCGTTACTAGCTTGATGTTTAAAAGCCAGATAGTAAGCGGCAGTAAATTTTTGGGCGGAATTTTCCTTATTGCGGCAATTTTAGGGATCTTAACCTGGACGGTTTTTCTCTCTTATGTCTCGGCTTTTGGAAAATTTAACTTTAATTTGAGGTTCAAGCGAATTTTGAATCAAATTGTCGGGATTTTACTAATTTTTACGGCATCGATTATCTTTATTCGAATAATTTAATCGCCACACTTGACATTCTAAGACCGATTTGTTAAATTCTTAGCAAGGTTTTAAAGACCGTTTTTGTAGTCTGTGGGGGGAATTTTTTGTTGTCGATGGTAACTATGAGTTTGGGGGCTTATAAATTGCTATCAGACTTGAACATTAACAATTGAATATAGAGCCTGTTTAATAACTGCTCCTGAAGCGAAAATGAGATAATTTTAGACGAAAAATGTGAAATATGAGGAAGGATAGCAGGGCTATCTTGACGAGTAGTTCACATTTTATAGCCGAAATTAGCCATTTGCAGACATCGGATGTAGTTATTAGACAGGCTCTAAATGTAATTTCACAAAATTTATATTCTTCCGATAAAAGTGATTGATTTTCTCAACTGTAAAGTTGAGGCCGTTAATTACTAGTCAAGAAATAAGTCGGGTTTAAGAGTTTCTTTGATGGTTATGCCAGCTTGGAAACTATTGAACTCGACCTCTATAAAATCTGTCATTTGACAGATTTAAAATAAAATTTCGTAAGGGCGTATGGTGGATGCCTAGACACAAGATGCCGATGAAGGACGTATAAGGCTGCGATAAGCTTCGGTGAGGTGCCAATAAACCTTTGATCCGGAGATTTCCGAATGGAGAAATCCTATAACCCGCGCTTTGCGCGGGGGGTAAGCCGGGGAACTGAAACATCTTAGTACCCGGAGGAAAAGAAATCAAAGAGATTCCCTTAGTAGTGGCGAGCGAAACGGGAAGAGTCCAAACCAACCATGCTTCGCATGGAATAACCAAAAACCAAGAGACAGTAACCGAACAAATTCAAAATCCCAATATCCAAACTTATACCGGGTTTTTAGTAATTGTTTGTATCTTGTCACTTGTATCTTGGTTCTTCCCTGTGGAGCAGGGTTGGGGTTGTAGGACCCGTATAATGAAATTTGAAAGGATAGGAGAATGAGCCTGGAAAGGACGACCATAGCGGGTGATAGTCCCGTATCCGAAATCCAAGTAAAGTTTCAGTCGGTGTTCCTGAGTACCACCGGGCACGTGTAATCCGGTGGGAAGCTGGGGTGATCACACTCCAAGACTAAATACATCTTGCGATCGATAGTGAACTAGTACCGTGAGGGAAAGGTTAAAAGTACCCCGTTTAGGGGAGTGAAATAGTACCTGAAACCATAACGCTTACAAAGAGTAGGAGCTGTGCGTAGCACAGAATGATTAATTTAAAATTTAAAATTTAAAATGAATTTTCAAACAAAAATGTTTAAAAATTAAACATTTAACATTGTATTTTTATTTTAAATTGCCCGCAAGGGTCCTGAGTTTAACGAAGGAAAAATTGAAAATTGATAATTTTGCGCTATGCGCAGTGACTGCGTGCCTTTTGTAGAATGAGCCAACGAGTTAGCTATATACGGCAAGCTTAAGGGTGTGAAACCTGGAGGCGCAGTGAAAGCGAGGGTTAATAGCCCGCCTAGTCGTATATACTAGACCCGAAACCGAGTGATCAACCCATGAGCAGGGTGAGCCCCGAGTAAAATCGGGGGGAGGCCCGAACCCGGCAATGTTGAAAAATTGCGGGATGACTTGTGGGTAGCGTAGAAATTGCAATCGAACTCGGAAATAGCTGGTTCTCCTCGAAATATATTTAGGTATAGCCTCTATATAGGTCCCAGGGGTAGAGCACTGATTGGATATTGGCGGAGCAATCTGTCGAATTCAGACAAACTTCAAATACTGGGGTGCCGATTATAAGAGAGTCAGACTGTGGGGGCTAAGCTCCATGGTCAAAAGGGAAACAGCCCAGACCGTCATCTAAGGTCCCTAACTAATGTCTAAGTGGAAAAAGAAGTGAGATCTCCTAAACAACCAGGATGTTGGCTTAGAAGCAGCCATGCATTTAAAGAGTGCGTAATAGCTCACTGGTCTAACAGAGATCTTGCGCTGAAAATGTAACGGGGCTCAAGACATTGACCGAAGATACGGGGTTGTGCGTAGCACAAAATTTTGAATTTAAAATTTTGAATTTAAAATCAATTTCTAATTTAGAATGTTTAAAGCATTTTTTCATTAAAGATTTATTGAAAATTGCCCCAATGGGGTCCCGAAAGGGAAAAATTGAAAATTAAAAATTATGTGCTACGCGCGACCGGTAGAGGAGCGTTCTTGGGGCGGTGAAGCTGATTTGTAAGAATTGGTGGAGCGCCAAGAAGTGAGAATGTTGGCATGAGTAACGAATTATCCCGATGAGAAATCGGGACACCATAAACCTAAGGTTTCCTGGGCAACGGTAATCGTCCCAGGGTTAGCCGGGCCTAAGCCGAGGCTGTTGTAGTGGCAGCGTAGGCGATGGACAGCTGGTTGATATTCCAGCGCCGTTTATGATTTGTCAGTGGTGACGCGGATTCCTAGTCTTATTTACTGCATGGTTTGGTAAGTAGGGTGAATAATCTGACAAGAAAAGCTGCTGACGGGTGATCATAAATGTCCGTACCGATAACCGACGCAGGTGGGTGAGGCGAGTAGCCTAAGGTGATCGGAAGAATCCTCGTTAAGGAACTCGGCAAAATAACGTCCGTAAGTTCGCAATAAGGGCTTCCCGATGCAAGTCGGGACGCAGTGAAAGAGCTCAAACGACTGTTTATCAAAAACTTAGGTCTCTGCTAAAGCGTAAGCTGATGTATAGGGACTGATGCCTGCCCAATGCTAGAAGGTCAAAACTTGACTTGATATCACCTTCGGGTGGTTGAGGGAAGAGACTAAGCCCTAGTGAATGGCGGCCGTAACTATAACGGTCCTATGGTAGCGAAATTCCTTGTCGGGTAATGTTGTCGGAAAACTTGCCCGAAAGTAGTGGTAACACTACTTGAGTAAACCAGCTAATAACGGTGAAATCCTAAGATAAATATAGGACAATACCGTGGGAAGTCGTCTCGTCTGCCGATTGGCGGAGGTCGGGATTGACCCCGTAACGACTGAACCGAAAGGTGAGGTCCGGAAATCATTTTCGGACAATACGCTGGCGCTTGCCAAAATAAGTATGCTAAGAAGTTCTTGGAAAGGAGTAGATGGATTTTAACTCATTCATTTCCGGTTTTGTTGAGGGTGAGGGCTGTTTCTGTGTTTCTTTTAACCAAAGAAGTCGGTTAAAAACAAACATCGAAGTCAGACCTAGTTTCTCAATAAGCCAGAATAAAAAAAACTTTGAATTGCTAAAGAAGATTTTTCAACATTTTCAATGCGGTTCAATGAGATTTTCCAAGAGTGACCAAAATTACAAGTACGAAGTCAGATCAATTTCCGATTTAGTGAAGGTAATAATTCCTTTTTTCCAAAAATACCCTCTCTACGGAAATAAAAGAAGTGATTTCGAAAAATTTTCAGAAGTATGTCTTCTTGTCCATTCAAACCAGCATTTAAATAAGGAAAGTTTGATTCAAATTATTGAATTATCTTACCAAATCAATTCTGGTAAAAGAAAGTATAAAAAAGAAGAGCTTCTAAGGCATATGGCGAGATGAAGATATAGTCTAATCCATTAGTAATAGTGGCAATTAATTGAAGTTCCGACCCGCACGAATGGCATAACGGTTTTGAGCACTGTCTCAACGAGGAGTCCGGTGAAATTACAATACCGGTAAAGATGCCGGTTACCCGCAGCAAGACGGAAAGACCCCGTGGAGCTTTACTACAGCTTGGCATTGAATCATTTTTCTACATACGTAGAATAGGTGGGAGCCTTAGAAACCCTGGCCCTGGTTGGGGTTGAGGCACCAGTGAAATACCACCTTTGTGGTCAAGTGATTCTAATCCCGATGTCATATCGGGAGACCGTGTCTGGTGGGTAGTTTAACTGGGGCGGTTGCCTCCCAAAAAGTAACGGAGGCGTTCAAAGGTACACTTACTCCGGATGGAAATCGGAGTGAAAGTATAAAGGCAGAAGTGTGCTTAACTGTGAGGCTTACAAGCCGAACAGATGGGAAACCAGGACTTAATGATCCGGTCCGACCTAGTGATAGGCGGATCGCTCATCGGATAAAAGTTACCCCGGGGATAACAGGCTGATCGCCGCCAAGAGTTCACATCGACGCGGCGGTTTGGCACCTCGATGTCGGCTCGTCCTATCCTGGAGCGGAAGTACGTTCCAAGGGTTTGGCTGTTCGCCAATTAAAAGGGTACGCGAGCTGGGTTCAGAACGTCGTGAGACAGTTCGGTCCTAATCTGCTGTGGGCGTGGAAATTTGAGGAGGTCTGTCCCTAGTACGAGAGGACCGGGATGGATGAACCTCTGGTGTATCAGTTGTCGCACCAGCGGCATTGCTGAGTAGCTATGTTCGGTTCGGATAAGTGCTGAAAGCATATAAGCACGAAGCCGGCTCCAAGATTAGATTTCATAGATCCCCCGAAGACTACGGGGTTGATAGGCTTTAGATGTAAGTTCAGCGATGGACTAAGTCGAGAAGTACTAATTGATCATAAAATTTTATTTTAAGTTCAATAAGTTGCTATTTTTAATAGTGGATTTATTGGACAATCTTGACTAGTAATTAACGGCAAAGACGCCGTATTTATTGGGCCAAATGGATACCGTAAGGTGGAGAAATCCGCTGATCAGCTCAAAGCTAAATAATAACTATTTAGCCAAGAATAAATCAGGTAATGGAATAATCTGCCGGTCAGGATCTTCGGCTCCCCCCAAAAAGGGATTATTTTCAGTTGTGCATTCCACATTGCCTTTCAAGGTTTTGTGGGGTGCCGACTGAAAGTAATAATATCTTAAGAAGGTTCTATGTTGGTGGTTTTGGCGAAGTGGGTACACCCGTTCCCATGCCGAACACGGAAGTTAAGCACTTCAGCGCCGATGGTACTTGAGCCGCGAGGCTCTGGGAGAGTAGGACGCCGCCAACATAGAGCCTTTTTTAATACTTATTTTTTGATGACAATATCAAAATTTATAGAGGTGTCATCTAGGCTGCGATTCATATTTAAAAAAATAACATATTGCAAAATCTAGTTAACATATTGGACTTTTCTGTCCCGATGATCTAAAATAAACTTAATATTATTTTTTGATAATAACCATATGAAACAGAGACAAATTGTAAACTATAGCCTGCTTTTGATGTTTGTCGGTTTCCTGATGTCGGTTGTCGGTCTCTTTTCCGGCAGTATTACGGCGAGTGGTGTCACGGAAGCAGAGACAATAGTCATCTTTTGGGCGGTTCTAGCGATTGTCGGAGTAATCTCAATTATCATTGGTTTTATCGGACTCATTACAAGCATCTCAATACATGTTAGAAATTAATCCTGACAGAATTGCTCGCAAATTGTTTTTTTTTAAATTTAAAACCCCGATTTCTCGGGGTTTTTTGGACCTAGTAGCATCCACAGCCGCTACAGCCACCACATCCTGGACCCATAGTATTCTCCTTGTTTTTAATATTAAGACAGTACCATTTTAATGGTTTTGTTAAATTTAGTCAAGGCTTGTGGATTGTCGGTTGAGTTGTTATAATTTCCTTGAAATATTAATTTACGATTTATGGAAAGAAAAAAAATAACTCGTTCAAATACCGACTACCTGATTGCCGGAGTTTGTGGCGGTTTGGCGAAGTATTTTGAGATTGACCCGATCATTGTCCGTTTGGCCTGGGTTTTGGTGATCCTTGCCGGCGGCGCCGGGATTATCGCTTATATTGTTGCCTGGATAATCATTCCCGAAGAAGCGATGATGAAAAAATCACCGGAAATTTTGGAAAAAGCCGACGACATTGCAGAAAAAGTCAATCGAGGATTTAAAAAAAATTCCGCAGGTAGCAGCCGCAGAGGTAATTCTCCAATTGAAGTTTTGGGATATTTGCTAGTGATTTTTGGAATAATTGCAATCGTCGAGAATTTTTATCCGCGTTTTGGTCTAGAGAATTTTTGGCCGGTATTAATCATTATCTTTGGTTTATCAATGGTTGCAAGATCAGTTAGGAGACAATAATGGATTTCGGTAAATTATTCATTGGGATATTGATACTATTTTTGGGAGTGATTTTTCTCGGAAATAATCTTGGTCTTATTGACCGCGATATTTGGAGTTTAATTGCCGACTATTGGCCGGTTATGGTGATCCTCCTCGGTCTATCAATGATTTTTGGAGGACGACAAAAAAGCGGCTTTCGATCGTTTTGGTTAATTATCCCCTTGGGAATGATTGCAGCAATAATTTTTATTACAACGCCAACGAATCGTAGTTTAACGACTCACGATCTTTCAGTCGCCCGACTTGATTCGGCTAAGAAAGCGGAAATCCGAATCGCCGCCGGTCCCTTAAAGTTAAATCTGTCAGCTTCGAATGATGATCGCTTCATCACCGGTAAGATGACCACTCTTGGTGAACCGAAAATCTCGGATTTTATAGAAGGTGAAACTCAAATTTATCAAATCGAAGAAATAATCAACTGGAAAAAGCTAAATTTTCATCAGAACGAAAATCAATATGATTTGAAGGTTAATAATGACCTGCCGTTATCGGTTGTGATTGACACCGGGGCGAGTGATTTTGTATTAGATATGAAGGATTTAAGAGTGGACGTGATTAATATTGATTCCGGAGCAACGAAGGGCGAGATTATTTTGGATGAAAAAAGTGATAATCAGAAAATTAAAATTTCTGCCGGAGCTTCAGACTTTAAGATAAAAATTCCTAAAGCGATCGGGATCAAAATTGATACCAATTCTGGCTTGTCGGATGACAATTTTGAATCGGTGGGAATCAAAAAAATTGCCGACCGACTTTACCAAAGCGAAGAATATGTGGATGCATCAAAAAAGGTTGAGATTGAATTGAATCTCGGAGTTTCGAAAATCGAGATCGAACGCTACTAAACCCTTGCTTTAAAAACATTAAAAATATAGAGTAGTAAAAAATAATTAGAGCATGATTGCTTCGCGCAGAACAGGAATTATTGTTCCGTATGATTTTGCGGCTGCTCGATAGGCATCACGGCCGGTTTGGGTCAGGGAGTAGTTTTTTCGCTTTCTTTTTCCGGAAGATGTCCAGTTTGTGTGAACATAACCGCCATTTTCAAGCTCGGCAAGCGCCGGATAAATCGTTGACTCGGTCGGCCGGCAAAGACCATCGGAGAGCTCTTCAATTCTTTGAACAATTCGATAACCGTAACCTTCTTTATCTTTATAAAGAACTTTTAAAAGAAAAAATTTAATCAAACCCTGATTGATTAAGCGCCGCCAATAACCTTCGTTTTCGAGTTCTTTCATTTTAAATAATTTAGGATTGACTAAAGTTATATCGTCCTTCTAGGCAATTTCTAGGCTAACAAAAATAATATTAATTGTCAATTATCAAGGAGAAGAATGGTAATAAGTGGAGAAAATAAGCCAACGAGAGATGAAATAATCAAAATGTCGGACATCCAAATCTCAAGAGATGATTTTTCCAGTGATCATCAGCCAGATACTACCATGGATATCGATGGAATAATAAAAGCTAAGGATTTCAAGGCTGATATAGAAGTATCTGAACAGCCGTACAAAGGTTGTGAGGGGAAAGCAATCGATGAGCTGAAGAAAATCTATAAAAATGGGACAATTGCTGTTCTCGGAGATGAAAATTTCCGAAGATATGCCACCGATTTTTGTGATGGAGAATTAAGATCAGAAGATGTTACAAAAAGAATTTTTGGAGAACTAGCGGAATTTTGCAGGCTCGATGAATATCAAAAGGAAGCGATGAATAAAGGTTTTATTGATTTTTATAGAAAACACAGGGATCAATACGATTTGATAGCCGATAATGATTATTTTTTGCTTCGACCGACAAAAAAATAAATCATATAATCAATAATCTGCAGTATAATAGGATCAAATAATGGCGGAGAAAATATCATCAAAACCAATGTCCGAAACGGATGATTCGAGAGAATCGGAGAACAATTTGTATGACAAGTTTAAGATAGCATATCTTGAAGCATTGGCTGACAGAAGTTTTCGAGACAGATTATTCAAAAAATACGGTTGTATTAACGAATCTCTACTCCGGCGTTTCACTTTTATTAAAGATCGAGTGACCGATGAAAGTAATCAGATTCGAGAAGATCGAAGGAGTTTCAGCGATTTACCAGATTGGAATCGTCGGGCAATTGTTGATGCAATAAATGAATTTGTCGTTTTAAACCGCAATTTCCATGTTTCAACCGATTCAAACGATGATTATATTGATTTTCAAATTTTACGGTCCAATGTCAACGAACCATCAGGAGGCGATAGACCAGCAGAATCAGATAGCATCGAAATAGATGATAAACGAAGACACATTTTATTTGAAAAGAAAAAACAATATTACAAAAAGATATTATGTCATCCGGAAATAGAAGATTTGCTAAAAATTGAGGGTTACATTGATCAAAAAATCATTAGAAGATATTCATCAATAAGAAAAATTGGTAATCGGATTCTGCAAGACCCTCGAGAGTTTACTGATCTTAGTGAGTGGGACCAGCGTGCACTAGTTGAGGCATTTCGCGAATACGTGAATGAGAATCAAGATAAATGTCGCCTTTCGGAAATCGAAGGCAAGCCACCGATAATTTCCTTAAGGGAAGGCGAGCAGTTTAAGATAAAACGATATATCAAACCCAAAGATACTGTCGGAGAAATTAGAACGAGGATTCAAGATGACTGGAACAAAAATATTCATTGATTTTGACGGAACGCTTTGCGACACGAAAAAGTTGAAGGAGTTGATTTTTAAAGCAATTGCCGACTCCGGTTTGGTGATTAGAGTAATTGAAAATGAATATAAAAATCAGCGCGATTTAGAACACTTTAACCCTGATCGCTTTTTGGGTTTATTAGGGAAAAAATATTCGATCAATCATAAACAAGCCGAATCGAAAATCAAACAGGTGATCAGTCAATGTAGCGAGCAAATTTTTCCGGTAACAGTTGATTTTCTTAATAAAATTCCCGAAAGTTTTTATAAAATTCTTTTGACTCTTGGAGATCCGGAATATCAGAAGGAAAAAGCAGTCCTTTCAAAAATCGATCAATTGTTCGATAGTTGTCAATATGTTTCTGATGAAAAGTGGTTGGTATTAAACGATTTTATCAAACCAAACGAAGAGTTTATTATCATTGACGATCGGATCGACACGCTACAAGAAGTTAAGATAAGGTTCCCAAAAGCAACAACAATCGGTGTTAATCATTATCATAAAAAGTATGAAGATCTGTCAGGAATCGACTTAATGGCCAAAGACTTCTATGAAATCATAAATTATCTACAAAAATATGCCGGAACTACCGGAAGTTGAAACGATCGCCAGAGGTCTAAAAAATAAGGTTGTCGGCAAGAAAATCGTCGCCGTCAAAATTATTGATCCGAAAATTTGGCAAGCCGATGAATCTAAAATTATTAATAAAGAAATTATTAATATTTGTCGTCGGGCAAAAACTTTGGCGATCGATTTTGATAATCATTATTCTATTTTGTTTCATTTAAAAATGACCGGTCAGCTGATTTACCGAAATAATAAAATGGGGGTTGATCAGCAAGTCGCTGGCGGGCATCCGAGCAATGATTTTTTTGTGAAGTTACCAAATTTACATACTCGGGTTATTTTTTCTTTTGCCGACCGGAGTAAACTTTATTTTAACGACCTTCGACGTTTTGGCTGGGTTCGAGGGTATAAGTCGTCGGATTTGGAAATTCTTTGGTCAAATGAGTATGGACCGGAACCATTTTCCGATCAGTTTACAGCCGAACACCTGTATCGGATAATTGCCAAAAAACCGAAATCAAATATAAAAAAAATTATCACCGACCAAGAACTGATTGCCGGAATCGGTAATATTTATTCTGACGAATCGCTTTATCGAGCGGGGATTTTGCCGACTCGACTTGGGAAGGATATCAAAAAATCGGAAGTTGAGAAGTTGTATCGATCGATAATCGATGTTTTAAATTTGGGATTGAAATATGGTGGTGCCTCTGACAGTGACTATGTCGATGCTGAAGGGAAACGAGGAAAAATGCAGGAGCATTTTGAAGTTTATATGCAACAGGGAAACGTCTGCCGTAACTGCGGTAAAAAAATCAAGAAAATCCGTCTAAATGGTCGCGGGACTCATTTTTGTCAAAATTGCCAAAAATAGTGAAAAGTGGGGGGTGAAAAATTATTAGATATAGCGCAAGAAGTGGCAAATTAGCAAATTTATTCATAATTTTTGTGCGACCTGTTTTTTTTCAGGAAATCTGATAAAATTTAGAACAATAAAGGAGAATTAATGAATCAAGAAGAATTTAACCCGGAAAAATACTTCGATCTTGGAAATTTCTTGCATAAGAAAGTTTTTATTCTCGATCAACCGGTCTGGAAAACGATTAAAAAAATTAAAGAATATATCAGTGATCAATTTTCATCGGAAAAATTGAAATCTGACTTTCAAAAAACCAACGGTTCGTACTATGAAGGTAAAAATATTTTTATTGGTAAGGGAACAAAAATCTATCCCGGGGCTTATATTGGAGACAATGTGATTATCGGTGAAAATTGTGAAATTCGCCCGGGGGCTTTTTTGCGAGGCGATTTGATTATTGGCAGTAATGTTATTATTGGTAATTCTACCGAAGCTAAAAATGCAATTTTTCTAAATAACTCCAATGCCCCGCACTTAAACTATGTCGGCGATTCAATTATCGGTAACAATTGCAATCTTGGCGCCGGAACGATATTGTCAAATATCAGATTTGATTATTTTACTACTGATCGGACAATCTTGGTTAGAAATGGGGATGAAAAAATCGACAGCTGTCTTCGAAAGTTTGGGGCGATTTTCGGTGATCGAGCGCAAACCGGCTGTCAGGCGGTTCTCTCCCCGGGGACGATTGTCGGCAAAGGAGCGATCCTTGGAGGTTCAAGAACCCATCTCGGTATTATTGAGTCGGGAAGCAAGTTGTATTAACCGAGTTCCTGTTTTTATTTTTAATTTGATAATTCGCTGATATTTATTTTAATTTTCTTCTAATCTTCTTCTCTACCTGTCATTCCCGCCACGAAGTGGACCCCTCGGGTCGGAAGCGGGAATGACAGAAAGAAAACAGGAATAACAAAAAAAAGAAGTAGATACGACATAAATAAACATTTTTATCAAACGCGTAAGTCCTATATCTAATATTAAATCCAAGATTAAAAATAGAATTTGATGTTGATTTGTCGCGATATTTATGATTAAATATCGATAATGATGACAAAAAGTCACTTAAATAACTTTTTTTGGTTTTTCTTTTTCCGACCAACCGCCGGTATTTTTTAGGACAAAGTTTTTCTAAGAACATATATCTAAAATAACCCGGCTAAGGCCGGTTTTTTGTTATTTTGCGGGTTGATGGGGAACCATCGGCCGGCAATGGTGACAAAACCAATACCAAAAGTCGGGAGGAAAGTAATGCCTTGTGACTATGGTTGTGCATTCGTAACCCTAAGGGGGTATTTTGGGGATACCTTCACTAGGGGCGAGGAGAAGTGCGTCGTTCGGGCGGGAGTTGTCCGTGTGTGTTTGGTCTGTGGAAATCTCGAAGTCGATAACGGGGCTGTAGTTGCCCTACTTAAGGAGGAGAAGCTGCCTCATGGGGCACCAGTGTGAATTTGTCCCGATCGATGAGGAGATAATCATCGAGAGAGGTCATCTCCGGGCGATTAGAATGACTGGCTCCCCAAGGATATGCAGAATATGTGGCAGCCGGTCACCGAATTCTCCAATTGGCTCTCGATACTTTGTTCTTTCGAGGGCCGGAAAGTCAGTTTACGAAAAGGAGGGAGACCGATGGCGGGTATCACTTGCCTAGCCAGAGCGCCCTGCCCCGACAGTGTCGGGGCAGGATTTTTTTACATTGTCTGTGATAAAATTTTTTGCTATTCTTTGTTTAAGGAGAAACTATGGAAGATTTGTGTGCAATTGTTCTCGCCGCCGGCAAAGGGAAGCGGATCGGAGCCGAAGTTGCCGGTTTGCCCAAAGTAATGTTTCCGGTGAAGGGAAAGCCGATGGTCGGCTATGTTGTTGATAATTTAACAGCCGCAAAGATTAAGAATATTATTGCTGTTGTTGGTTACATGAAGGAAAAAGTGATTGATTATCTTGATGGTCGGGTTGCCTATGTGTATCAGGAGGAACTTTTAGGTACAGGTCACGCGGTTTTAATGGCAAAAAATCAAGTATACAAAAAGTATGAAAAAGTATTAATAACCTACGGAGATATGCCATTAATCAAGTCGGAAACTTTTCGCGGTCTAATCGATAAATTTGAACAAGATAAGCCGACAATCGCAATGCTGACGGCAATTACAGAAGATCCGGATCAATACGGTTTTAGCCGAATCGTCAGAGATGATCAAGAAAGAGTTGTCGAATCGGTCGAGCAAAAAGATTGTAATGAAGAACAACTGAAAATCAAAGAAATTAACCCTTGCATTTATCTCTGTAATACAAAATGGCTTTTTTCAAATTTGCCGAAGATTAAAAACAATAATTCCCAGGGGGAATATTATTTACCAGATATTGTTAAACTTGCTTTTCGAGAAGGCAAAAAAATTTCTTCATATAGAATTGACGACTGGCGACAGATTTTGGGAATAAATAATCCTGACAATCTGACGGAGGTTGAGAAATTTTTGAATTAATATGGCTATTTATAAAAGTATAGGAATCATCATTCGGCGACGCAATCTTTTTGAGGCCGACCGAGTGTTGACGATTTTTACCAAAGATCAGGGAAAAATTCGAGTTATCGCCAAGGGGGTGAGGAAACTGAAATCAAAGCTTGCCGGAAACTTGGAGCCTTTTTCGGTTATTAATTTTTCATATTCCGAGGGTAAGAGTTTTGACTTAATCACTTCGGCAATTGTTGAGGAAAATCTTTACCATTTGTCGGATAATTGTTTACTACTTTCAAAAGCTCATTATATCGGAGAACTGATCGACAAGTTCACTGAAGAAGGTGAGAAAAACCAGTTTCTGTTTGAAATATTACGATCGACCCTGCAACAAATCGATCGCAATAATCCGCTACTTTTAACCTTTTTTGAATTTAAAATATTACAAAATCTTGGATTTTCTCCGGAATTATTTCATTGCCTAAAATGTCGAAAAAACATTATTTCCGGTGATCAAAATCGGTTTTCAATTTCTGAATCGGGGATTGTTTGCGCCGATTGCAGAACATTTGATGGTGTTGTTGTCAGTGATCGGCTGATTAAATTACTGCGATTAATGTCGGAAATCAATATTGACCAAACTGATCGGATAAAGCTTCAAAAAGCGGATTTGCCGCCGATTGAGAATTTGATTGAAAACTATTTAATGAAAGTAATCGATCGCGAACTTCGAGCAAAGAAGGTTTTAAAAAACCTGAAGATAATGTATAGTTAAATTGAATTTTATCAATAAAAATACTAAAAAATGATTCAGGAAAATAATTTAATGGAAAAAATCGTTTCTCTCTGCAAGCGCCGAGGGATTGTTTGGCCGTGTAGCGATATTTACGGTGGAATCTCGGCGATTTGGGATTTTGGTCCGCTCGGTGTTGAGATGAAAAACGCGATTAAAAAGCTTTGGTGGGAGCGATATATTACGACCAGACCTGACATTGTCGGCGTTGAAGGGGCGATACTGATGAACCCGAAAGTTTGGGAAGCTTCCGGTCATCTGGACTCATTTACCGATCCTTTAGTTGAGTGTAAGGAGTGTCATAAGCGTTTTCGAGCAGACCATCTAGAAGAGGGCAAATTTAAGGGTGAAGGTAAGGCAAAAACCGAAAAACAGTGTCCAAACTGTGGGAATGAGGAGTTTACCGAACCGAAGAATTTTAATCTGCTTTTCGAAACTCTCGAAGGAACGGTTGAAGGGGAGAAAAAAACGATTTATCTTCGCGGTGAAACGGCGCAGACAATGTTTACCGATTTTAAATTAGTTCAGGAATCATCGCGTCTTAAGATTCCTTTTGGAATCGGCCAGATTGGAAAGTCCTTTAGAAATGAGATTACAACCGGCGATTTTATTTTTCGTTGTCGGGAATTTGAGATCGCCGAAATCGAATATTTTGTTAAACCGGGCGAGGATGAAAAGTGGTTTGATGAGTGGCTTGACCTTTGGGAGTTGTTCTATTGGGATTTGGGAATTTCTAAAGACAAAATTACCCGCTATGAGCATCCGAAGGAATCGCTTTCTCACTATTCCAAAAGAACCGTTGATTTGATGTATGAATTTCCTTTCGGTGTTTCGGAGATTGCCGGTGTTGCCAATCGAACCGATTATGATTTATCGCAACATGAAAAGTTATCCGGGAAGGATCTTCACTATTTTGACGAACAGAGTGGAAAAAAGTATATTCCCTATGTTGTGGAGCCGACAATGAGTATCGAGAGAGTTGTCTTGACGGCGCTAGTCGATGGCTATCGGGAGTCCGATGGTAGTGACGGTCGCGAGAAAGGGGAGGTTGTCTTCGGGCTTAATCCGAAAATCGCTCCGATCCAGGTCGCTTGTTTTCCGCTAATGAAGAAAGAAAAACTACCGGAAATCGCCAATGACATTAGAGTGAAATTAGTGCAAGGAGGGGTTCGATCATATTGCGATGAATCCGGATCGATCGGTCGCCGTTATCGCCGTCAGGATGAGATTGGTACGCCCTGGTGCATTACCGTTGACTTTGAATCGATTGAGAAGGGGACAGTAACTGTTCGCGACCGCGATACTCTAAAACAGGAGCGAGTGAAAATTGAGGGAGTCGCCGATTATATTGGATCGAAATTAAAATAGCCCAAGAATATCAAATTTATTCATTGTATATTAAAAGGAATTTCAGATTCCAAGTTTGTTTAGCTTGATCTATGAAATGCAAGAAGCGCGGCGGGATTGACCAGCCGCGCCTCGTGTTCGTCACTCCTCCTTTGGGAACGGCCAGAAGTTCTCCCGTCGGGAGATGGAGGCTTTTTCGGCTGTCATCCAGCCGTCGACCGGGGAGAAGAGCATGCCGGTCTCGAGGCGCTCTTTCAAGACACACTCGGGGCAGATCTTGGTGGAGTTGTGAGGTGACTGCGGCCTCCATTTACCGCAGACCTTACAGCTAAAGCCGGTTGCCTTCGTCCCGGTAGAGAGCTGTTCGACCAGCTTGCCGGCACGGTCGATACCGGCTAGCGTCTCCCTGGCCGGCGATTCGCTGCTGGAGCCGGTCCACCAGTCAGCCTCGCCACCACTGACGAGGTAGTGAGCGTACTGCCCACATCCCTCGACGATGCAGGCGTCAACTACTTCCTGAATTGTCGTGGTTGGAATGCCAGCCACCTCGCAAGCCATTGCGGCCAGCCGGGCCAGGCCGATTTCTATGGCTTGCTTTTGGACTTCTTCCATACCGTACAGGACACGTGCGAATTCGTTGAACTGCTTAATTTCCCGGCCCGCCCTCAAATCGTTCTCGAGGGCGGTGAGGAGCCGCCGAAGACACTCGGCCCGGCTAGCCTCCTTCGGGCATCTGCGGATTATTTGTGTCAACCAGAGTCTATCTCCCTCGTCGAGATAGCACTCATCGAAGATCGCCACGAACTCGATCGCGGCGACCCTTAATTCCTCATACCTGTTGTCCGTTTCCATCGAAAGACCCTCCGTACAATCTTATTTGGACCAACGAACAAGAAATCATACCAGAAAAACACTTTTTTATCAATAAAACCGTGTTAAACCGAGCAAAAAAATTATTTTTTAGGTCGATAAAAAAACTGACTACCAGAAATCACTATTATTTTTTCTGTTTTTATATTTATCTAAAAATAAAAGCTTAAAAATATCATTTACTAGACTGTAAAAACTTATTATTAGATGATTTACTAAAACCGGTGGTAAGTTTTTAGTTGACAAGGGGACAGGAGAAATATAAAATGGTAGCAAGTGGTAAAAAGTGGAAAATGAAGAAAGTTGCCATTCGAGCAAATGATTCGAATAAAAATTCAATCGTCATTCGTTTTGTAAAAAAAATCCGAGTCAGGGGAAACGACGGCGATCGCAATTTGAATTATATTGACAACTTTGGTTTTATCGGCTTTGAAGCGAAAAAAGGCACATAAAAAATGTTTATCGGTGAATTTTCTCACAACCTGGATGACAAGAATCGCTTGATGATTCCGATCAAGTTTCGGACATCCCTGTCTGACGGCTTAGTGATTACTCGCGGTCTTGACGGTTGTCTCTGGTTGTATCCGAAAGCCGAGTTTGAAAGCTTGGCAGTCGAGATTTCAAAATTGCCGATTACCCAGGTAAATTCCCGAAATTTCAGTCGATTAATGCTTTCTGGGGCGATGGATCTTGAAATGGATAAAATCGGACGGGTTGTTATCCCCGGATACTTAAAGGATTATTCAGCGATCACCGATCGAGTAGTTATGGCCGGAGTTTATAATCGGATCGAAATTTGGCCAGCCGAGAAGTGGCAGACTTTTAAGGGCGAGATGGAAAGCAATAGCTCGGAAATTGCAGAAAATTTGGCCGATATCGGGTTCTAGACGATTAATAAAAATCAGCAGTTGGCTTTGGTTCTCAAAAATTCCAGAGGAGGGGCAGAGCAAATTGCGAATTATATCAAAAATAAAAACTTGTCCGATTGGGCGAAAGCCAAAAATCAAAACAAAAATCGCCGACTGCTGATTTTTTAAAAAATTATTCACCTGACTATTTGGAGGCAAGATGGGACGGATGTATGTCTTAAGTTATGGGAAAACTCAAAGCTCCGGAATTAAAAAACGAACTCTTCCCCGAGAAATAACAATCGGGCCAACGGCGATTAAGTTTGTTGCCATAATTATTTTTGCCGCTCTCGGAGTGATATATTTGACACAATCAACCAGAGGCGCTAATCTAAGTGTTGAACTTGGGAATCTTGATGGTGAACAACAAGCGCTTCAGCAGAAAATTGAACGATTGAATGCTGAAGGAGCGCGATTGAAAGCCTTGGATAATGTTTACAGCCAGACTGGCAATATGCAAATGGAACCGGCGACAAAAATAAATCATCTCCCCGCTGACCAGCAGGTTGCTAAAAACAATTAGATCTCGATATTTATTATGCCACGAGAAGGCAACAAAAATTCTTTGAGGCGGATTTCCTATTTGGCGGGATTTTTTTTTCTATTGATAATCGCTTTGATCGGCCGACTAATTCAAAAACAGATTTTTCAGCACGAGCACTATTTATTGGCTGCTAAAAACCAGCAGATTTTTTCTCGTGAGGAATTAGCCCAACGAGGGAAAATCCAAATTCACGACGACCTTGAATCAAAGGGTTCGCTAGTTGACGTGGCGATCGATGTTAAACGTTATTCGGTTTCAATCGTTCCACAAAATGTCAAAGATAAACGGCGAGTTGCCCATGAATTGGCGACGATTGCTGAACTAAGCGAAGATGAGTTATTTTCAAAGATTGATAATGATAAACTTTACCTCCCTCCGATTGCCAGAAATCAAACCGCCGATGTAGCTGAAGACATAAAAAAGAAAGATTTGGACGGAGTTTTAATTTTGCCGGAATACGGAAGATTTTACCCGGAAAATAATTTAGTCTCACAAACTTTGGGGTTTGTTAATCTCGATGGCGTTGGAAAATATGGGATCGAAAATTATTATGATGATGAGCTTCGAGGTTTCAGCGGGAAACGAACTGCGGAGCGAGATACAATGGGTCGAATTATAAACCTGATCTCCGAAGAACCGCCCAAGAATGGCGACACGCTCGTATTGTCAATAGATCGAAGTGTTCAGTATTACGTCGAGAAAGCAATTGAAAAAGCCCTTTCTGATTATCAGGCTGAATCTGGTTCAGTAATTATTGTTGAACCCAAAACCGGACGAATTATTGCCATTGCCAACAAACCGGATTTTAATCCAAATGATTACCGAAAAATTCTTCCCGATCAAATCTCAATTTTTAATAATCCAGCTATTTCTGGTGCCTGGGAGCCGGGGAGCATAATGAAGCCGATTTCGATGGCGGCCGCCATCGATCAAAACAAAGTAACTCCGGAAACAAAGGGGACCTATTCAAACTATACCGTAGTGGATGGTTATGAAATTCATACTGCTGAAGATAAAGCTTTTGGTGAAGAAACAATGACCGAGGTTTTAGAAAATTCTGACAATGTGGCAATGGTTGATGTTTCAAATAAGCTGGGGAATGACCTCTTGTACGAATATCTTAATCGATTTGGTTTTTTGGAGAAAAGCGGAGTTGATATTTTCGGAGAATCGACCGGTCAGATGCCGGCACTAAAAAATTGGCGGGCAATTCATAGAGCAACAATCTCTTTCGGACAGGGAATATCAGTCACGCCGATCCAAATGGTAATGGCTTATTCTACATTGGCAAATTCTGGAAAATTAGTTGCTCCGAAAATTGTTGACAAGATAATTAATTATGATGGTAAGGAAAACGAAATCGGAACTAGAGAAGTCGGACAGGTTATTTCTTCAGAAACTGCCGCCAAAATCAGCTTGATGCTTGAGTCGGTAGTTGTAAATGGTCACGGAAAGCGGGCGGCAGTTGCCGGTTTTCGAGTCGGAGGAAAAACAGGAACAGCCCAAGTCCCAAAGGCTGATGGAAGCGGTTATGAAGAAGACATTCACATCGGATCTTTTGTTGGTTTTGCACCGATTGAAGATCCAAAATTCGTGATGCTTGTTCGATTAAACAATCCAAAAACGGTTGAATTCGCCGAAAGTTCGGCGGCTCCGCTTTTTGGACAGGTCGCGAATTATTTGTTAAATTACTACTATAAATTACCGGTCAAGTAAAAAATAAATGAAAAAAATAGCGATAAAAATAATTGAAAAATATCTTTTCCGTCTTGCTCGCGAACGATTAAAAAATAAAAAAACTTTTGTGATTGCGATTACCGGGAGCGTCGGTAAAACTTCGACTAAAGAGGCAATCAAGGTTTTGTTGGAAAATTTCTACCCGGGAGAAGTTTTTTCGAGCTTTGGTAATATGAACGACGAAATTGGTATGCCAATGGCAATTTTAGGATTCGATTATCTACCGGCAAAAGCTGACTGGCCAAGAGTTTTCTGGGAAGCTAGAAGGAAATTAAAAAACAATAAATTCCCAAAATATCTGATACTTGAAATGGGTGTTGATCATCCCGGGGGAATTGACTATCTGACAAAAATTGTACAACCAGATATCGCGATTGTTACCGCAGTTGCCCCTGCTCATCTTGAGCAATTTAAAACTTTAGACGCGATTTTGGAGGAGAAAATAACCTTGTTTAAAAAATTATCAGGAACAGGATGGGCGATTTATAATAGTGACGATGAAAGACTCAATAAATATTCATCCGAAATAAAGTCTAAAAAAATTTCTTACGGACTTACGAAAGGAGCTGATATTTCTGCGAAAATTATTAAAAGCGATCTCTCGGGCATTTTGGTTGAATTTCAATCAAAAGCGATGAAAAAACAGGTTAAATCAGATCTAATCGGCGAACATCTTTTGTATCCTTTATTGGCGGCGCTCTCGGTTTCCCAAGCCTTACATCTTGATTTTGACCGTTCAATAAATATTATTAAAAAAGTCCCAACGCTTGCCGGTCGGATGAGAGTCATCAAAGGAGTTAAGGGGGCAACATTAATCGATGATTCCTACAATGCCAATCCAGCATCGATGGCCGCCGCCCTGAAGACTTTAGCCAGTTTTAATCATCATGGTCGAAAAGTCGCAATTCTTGGGAGTATGAACGAGCTTGGAGAAATTAGCAATGAGGCTCACCAAATGATCGCCAGAGTGGCCGGGAAAATTTGCGATTTATTGGTATTTATCGGTCCAAATGCTAAAATAATGCGAGAGAGCGTTGAACTTTTAAAGTCTTCCGACAGAGTCAATGGACAGAAGATTGTAGTTTTTGAGATGGTCAGTCGAGCGGTAATCTCAATCGATGAATTAATTGAAAAGAATGACTTGATTTTGGTTAAAGCTTCACAAAATAAGATGCGTTTTGAAAAGATTGTCGAGGCCTTGATGGCCGAGCCAGAAAAGGCTTCAGAGTTTCTTGTCCGTCAAGGAAAACGCTGGGGTAAAAAGTAATCATTGATTGGGAGAAATTATGGAAATAATTGAAATATCTGGACATTCCTTGATGAGGGTTTTTTCTTTGGCATCGCTCTCATTTATTTTAGCGGTAATTGCGACACCATTTTTTACCAATTGGCTATATAAAAATAAAATCGGTAAAAGAATCCGTCAAGACTTTAATGGTCAATCAACACCGATTTTTTCAACTTTGCACGCGAAAAAAGCTGGTGTTCCAAGTATGGGAGGGATTTTAATCTGGCTTACAGCCGCAGTTGTAACCCTGATTTTTAATTTGGAACGTTCGGGCACTTGGCTCCCGCTTTTTTGTCTGGTAGCAACGGGAATTGTTGGTGCAGTTGATGACTACATGAATGTTCGAGGCATTGGCCCGAGTAATGGTGGGTTGGCTTTTAAATATAAATTTATTCTTTATACCTCAATTGCTCTGGTAGGCGCTCTTTGGTTTTATTTTAAACTTGATTGGAATATGATTCATATTCCCCGAGTCGGTGATTATATTATCGGTTTTTGGTATGTGCCCCTTTTTGTATTTGTCCTGGTCTTTACCGCTTTTGCTACCAACGAAACCGATGGTCTCGATGGTCTGGCCGGAGGTTTGTTATCAATTGCTTATGGTTCGTATGCAATTATCTGTTTGATTGCTGGAAAACCAGTTTTAGCGGCTTTTTGTGGGACGATAATGGGCGCCTTGCTGGCTTTTCTTTGGTTTAATATTTATCCGGCACGATTTTTTATGGGTGATACCGGAGCTTTCTCGCTGGGGATGACTTTAGCAGTAATTGCTTTTTTGACGAATTCGGTGGTCATTTTACCGATAATTGCCTTAGTTTTAATGATCGAAGCTTTGAGTTTTATAATTCAATATCTTTCAAAAAAACTTCGACATGGTAAAAAGGTTTTCCTTTCGTCGCCGATCCACCATCATTTTGAGGCGATCGGCTGGCCGGAAACGAAAATTACAATGCGCTTTTGGGTAATTGGAGCAATCTCTGGTGTTGCCGGTGTCGCCTTAGCTCTCTTTGGCCGAGGATTTTAGCTTAATGCTTCTTTAGTAGAATTGCATAAATGCTGGAATTTAGTAAGATAGAACTATGAAGATTTGCGATTTGAATGGTAAAAAAGTTGCCGTTTTGGGTTTGGGTTTGGAAAACCTTTATCTTTGTGATTTTTTATTAAAAAATAAAATTACCAAGATTGAAGTACGCGACCAAAAAAAATTTTTTGATATTGAAAAATCTTTCGGTGCTGGAGAAAAAAAGGTTCTGGATTCGATTAAATCTAAATTGACTTTTGTTCTTGGGAATGAATATTTGTCCGGATTAAAAAATTTTGACTATATTTTCCGAACACCGGGAATTTCGCCTTTAAACCCGGAAATCGTTATTGCCAAAAAAAATCAAGTCGTGATTAGTAGTCAGATCCAGCTTTTTTTTGATCTTTGTCCGGCAAAAATTATCGGCGTTACTGGAACTAAAGGAAAGGGGACAACCGCCTCCCTGATTGCTGAAATTATCAAGAAAAATTTTTTACCGGAGAAAAAAGTCTTTCTTCTCGGTAATATCGGGCAATCGGCGATTGATAAGATCGGTCAAATCGAAAAAAATGACTTCGTTATTTTGGAGCTTTCGAGTTTTCAGCTTCAAGATTTAACTGTAAGTCCAAACATTGCAGTTATTACCAATCTCTCCGAGGATCATTTAAACTATCATCAAAATCTATCGGAATATTATGATGCCAAGATGAATATAATTCGCTATCAGTCAAAATCTGATTTTGCAATTATCAATCAGGATTATCTTACATCTTTTGAGATGATTTCATTAGCTGATTCGAAAGTTTTCCTTTTTTCCGGAAGAAATTATGTTGATGAGGGTGCTTTTGTTCGAGAGATTAGCAATAAGTTGTATGAATTAGTATTACGATTCTCTGGAAAGGAAGAGGTTGTTTGTCGAAGCGATGAACTTAAAATTGTTGGTCGTCATAATTTGGAAAATATTGCCGCCGCTTCGATCGTTGCCAAGATTTTAAACATAAAAACGGCGATAATTTCCAGAGTAATTAGAGAATTTGAAGGATTAACCCACCGGATCGAATATGTCGGGATGATTAATAAAGCTCGATTTTATAACGATTCGTTTGCGACTAATCCCCTTTCGACGATTTCAGCACTCGATTCTTTTTCAGAGCCGATTATTTTAATTGTTGGTGGAAGCTTAAAGAATTGTGATTATCGACCACTAACCAAAAAAATTATCGAACAAAAGAATATAAAACATATAGTTTATTTTGGTCAGAGCGGTGAAATTATTAATCAACAATTGTCTGCGCTTGGGTTTAAAAAATCAATTTTTGGTGGTGAAGAAATCGATGAAATTGTCGGTCTAACCAAAGATCTTTCAGCTCCGGGTGATATAGTCCTATTTTCGCCGGCAAGTGCCAGTTTCGGGATGTTTAAAAATTACAAGGATCGTGGAGATCAGTTTCGACTAGCAGTACAAAAACACCTATGAAAAACCGATATAAACAAAGAAACCACTCGGATTATTTGATTTCATTAATAGTCTTTGCTCTGGTTGTTTTCGGCTTAATTATGATTTATTCGGTATCTAAATATCTCTCACTTCAAATTACTGATGGCGTTAGCGATAAATATTATCTTAGCAAGCAATTAGTGTCGCTTTTAATCGGGGTAGTTGGCTGGATTGTTTTTCAGAACGTAGATTATCATTTTTGGCAGAAAAGATCTGGGATGATGCTGCTACTGGTGATTGTCATGTTGTTGTCAGTATTTATTTTTGGAGATACCAATTCGAGTGGTGCCCAACGTTGGATAATTATTTTCGGTCAAAGGTTCCAGCCTTCGGAATTTGTTAAACTTTTCTTTATTATTTATCTTTCTGGCTGGTTCGCCGCGAAAGAAGACAATCTGGAGAAAATCGATAAAAGTTTCTGGCTATTTTTAGTAATTATTGGAGTAATTTCTTTTTTTCTTTTGGAACAAAAAGATTTGGGGACACTGTCAATTATAATCGGTATTTCTGCCGGCATATATTTCGCTGCCGGCGCAAGCCTAAAAAAACTTGGGATTGCCGGAATTTTCGGCGGCCTTCTTTTTTGGTTGGCAGTTCGCCGAGAGCCGTATAGAATGCAAAGAATCTTAGCCTTTATCAATCCAGAAGCCGGCAATCTAACTATTAGCTATCATATTAGGAACGCGTTGATCGCTATTGGGAGTGGGGGGTTTTTCGGTCTTGGTTTCGGTCAGAGTCGCCAAAAATATCTGTATCTTCCGGAAGCTCATACCGATTCAATTTTTGCAATTATTGCTGAAGAATTAGGATTTGTTGGAGCGGCTGCAATAATTTGTGCATTTGCAGTTTTGGCAATTCGAGGTTTCAGAATTGCTAAAGAGTCGAGTGATGTTTTTGGTCGGCTTTTGGCAACCGGAATAATTGTCTGGATAATCTTTCAATCATTTGTGAATATTGCCGCAATGCTTTCCTTAATTCCGCTAACGGGAGTCCCTTTACCTTTTATTAGTTTTGGTGGTACGAACTTAATAGTCACTTTGGTAGCGATTGGAATTTTACAAAATATTTCTAAAAATCGACAGATTTAATGACTAATAAAAAAAGAATCTTTATTGTCGGTGGCGGTAGTGGTGGACATTTATGGCCAATGTTTGTCATGTCCAGAAAACTTCAAAAAAGATATGATATCGTAATACTTTCAGATAAAAATCTAAAAAATGATCCTGCTTTTAAAAACGAAAAAATAAAATTTTATAGAATATTATCCGGGAAGATCAATCGTTTTCGTTCCTTCAGTGCATATTTTAAAAATTTTTTAAGCATATTTTTTTCTATTTTTGGACTGCTTCAGTCGGCAATACTATTACTTTTACTTAAACCATCGTTAGTATTTTCAAAAGGTGGTTATGCCGCTCTGCCGATTTCATTTGCCGCCCATCTCTTAAAAATACCGGTAATCATTCACGAATCAGACCTCGTTATCGGCCTTACGAACCGGTTATCTCTTAAAAATGCCTCAAAAATTGCAGTCAGTTTTCCGCCGGAGAATTATAATATATCGCTTGATAAAATTGTTTACACAGGTCATATTTTACGGCCAGAATTTTTTTCAACTGACCCTGGTCATATTGAGGAAGTTAAAAGCAAAATTAATCAGAAATTTCCGACAATTTTAATAACTGGTGGTAGCCAAGGCTCCTTGGCAATAAATAAAATTATCGCCAGGTCAATAAATCAGCTGTTGTCAATTTCTAATATTATCCATATCTCTGGGACTCGCGACTATCGCTGGCTAAAAGAATTAATTGTTGATAATAAGAGTTCGGGAAAATATATTTTAGAAGGCTATACCGACAAAATGGTTGATTATTTAAAAATATCGGATTTAGTCATTACTCGTGCCGGGAGTAATACTTTAGCGGAGATTGCTGCTCTTAAAAAACCGGCAATAATAATCCCGTATCAATACGCATCGGCAAATCATCAATATAAAAATGCCCAGTACTTTACCAAAAATTCTGCCGGAATATTAATCGATGAGGGTGATTTAAACCAAGACTTTTTAATAAAAACGATTAGAGAATTAATTTTAGATAAAAGAAAACTTCAACAGCTAGGTGATAACGCTTATAGAATTAATTTATTTGATGGGGCAGATAATTTAGAAAATCTAATTAAGCAAATGCTTGACGGGAAGGAAGAGAAATGAAAAAAATTCATTTTATTGGGATTGCCGGAGTTTCAATGTCGGCTTTGTCAAAAATCGCAAAATCTTATGGATATCAAGTAAGTGGTTCCGACCTTAAGTTGGCTGGGCATAGTGAAGAAAATATTTCTAAAGATCTCGACCTAGTTGTTTATACGGCTTCGATAACGGAAAATTCCCCCGGATTTGTCGAGCTGAAAAAAGCGCGTGAATTATCAATAAAAACTATAACGAGAGGCGAGTTTTTAGCTGAAATTGTCGAACGCTATAAAATTTCAGTCGTTGTCTCCGGCATGCACGGAAAAACAACAGTAACAACGATGATCGGAAAAATATTAAACCAAGCTGGGTTTAATCCGACTGTTCTCCCTGGGACTTTCGTTAAAGAATTTGCTGGAAATTATCTTCTTGGGGATTCAAAAATAATCATCACGGAAGGCTGTGAATATTATGATTCTTTTCTAAATCTAAAACCAAAAATCGCTGTTATAACTAATATTGAAGAGGAACATCTCGATTATTTTGGTAGTCTCGATAAAATAATCAAGTCTTTCGCGACTTTTATTTCAAATATTGACCAAGACGGAGTCCTGATTTATCTAGCTGATGATAAAAATATTCAGGCGGCAATTAAGTTGGCATCTAGGATACCAAAAAAGATAGTCGCTTATGGTCCAAACGGCGACAACGGTTTTTTAAAATATAAATTTGAAACAAATCTTCCCGGAGAGATGAACCGCTTAAACAGTTTGGCCGCTTATGCGGTTGCTAAGGAATTTTGTATCGATGAATCAAAAATCGAAAAAACGTTAAAAAACTATCAAGGTGTCGCTCGGAGAATGGAATTTTTAGGGGAGAAAAATCAAGTTTTGATATACGACGATTATGGACATCATCCAACCGAAATTAGAAATACAATTTTAGCTCTTAAAGAGAAATTTCCAGAGAAAAAGCAAAATGTTGTTTTTTGGCCTCATCAGTATAAAAGGATTAAATCACTTTTTAAAGAATTTGTCGAAAGTCTTGCAATTGCAGATCAAGTCTTTTTGTTACCAATATATTTTGTCCCAGGACGTGACCAAAAAAATGATTTAAAATCAGATGATTTAGCGAGAGAGATTAATCGCTCGAAAAAAACAAAAACTGCTCGAGTATATGATAATCCTGATCAGATTGTCGAAGAGATTAAATATTCATTGGGTGAGAATGATGTTTTATTAACAATTGGGATCCCACCGGTTTATGAGGTTGCCAATAAATTTCTGGAGGACAAATGAAAAATGATGTTGAAAATAGATTGAAATCGGAACTTGGGGAAAATCTCTCCAGTAACGTCGTCTTAAAAGAATTCACCAGTATAAAAGTTGGTGGTGTTTGCGATTATTTTTATCGAGCGTTATCAATTGAAAATTTAATCAAATCAATTTCTTTGGCAATATCTTTGGAAATTCCTTATTTTATTCTCGGCGGCGGTAATAATATCATTTTTTCCGATATTGGTTTCCCGGGACTTGTGATTAAAAATGAAAGTCGAGACATTCATTTTTTACCGGCAAAAGGAGAGGTGATTGTTGATTCCGGAGTTAGCCTAGCCAAGCTTTTAACCGAATCCGCTTCGAGAAATCTTGGCGGTCTTGAATTTCTTTTTGGAGTCCCGGGTACAGTCGGTGGGGCGATCTATAATAATGCCGGAGCTTTTAATCAATCAATTTCCGATACTGTTAGATTTGTCACTTTGTTGATCCCCAATAAAAAAAATGGTGAATCAAAAATCGTCAAATATCGATCTGATTGGTTCAATTTTAAGTATCGCTCCAGTCGTCTAAAGGAACTAACTCAAAATTTATCCTTTGAAGATCCAAGACCGGTATTGCTGACAGCGAAGCTTCAACTTATTCAGAGCAAGAGAGAAGTAATTTTGAATAGAATGAGAACCAATCTTTTGTGGAAAAAAGAAAACCAACCACTCCCGGAAATGAGCGCCGGAAGCTTCTTTAGAAACCCGGGTAAAGAGCGGGAACAATCAGCGGGTTTTTTGCTGGAACAAGTCGGCGCAAAAAAAGTTCATATTGGGAAAGCGGCGGTTTCAAAAAAACATGCAAATTTCATTATAAATCGTGGGGGAGCGAAAGCCGAAGAGGTTAAAAGATTGGCCGAACAGCTAAAAATCAGAGTTCGAGACGAATATCACATCACTCTGGAGGAGGAGGTAGAATATGTTGGACGGTGGTAAACGTCGACCAATTTCAAAACAATACTCGAAAAGTAACTATCGCTCGCCGAAAGTTTTCACGAAGCGATATAAAGATCGAGATTTCAAGATGGGCTTCAGAATATCGAGAAAGGGGATCGAAAATATTATTATTATTGTTTCCATTTTTTTGGGAGTTTATTGGCTATTTTTTTCAAATTATTTCAGGGTTAGAGATGTTATTATCGAAAATAATAAAACAATTTCGAGCGAAGAAATCGCGAGTTCTGTGCCAAAAGGAAAAAATATATTTTTTTATGAAACGGCTGATCTTCGTGATCAATTGATCAATAAATATCCACAAATTAAGGAAATCGCTTTTTTTAAGGGTCTACCAAACGCGATAAAGGTCCAGCTTTTGGAGCGTGATGGACAGATAATTTGGCAAAGTAACGACACAAGATACTTGATTGATGGTCAAGGAGTGGTCAGTAGAATGATTTCTTCGAACGAGCCACCGCTCGATTTGCCGGTAGTTGTTGACCAAATGAATCGGCCAGTATCTTTGAAAGATCAAATATTATCCGTTGAATTTATCGATTTTGTTACTCAAGTTAAAAGTGATTTCTTCGCGGCGACAAATATGAACATTACCGATATTAGTATCAATGAAACTACATATGATCTATTGGTGTCAACCAACCGAGGAATAAAGATTTTTTTTGATACCACAGAGTCTCCAACCGGTCAGTTAAAAAATCTAACCCAAATATTGACCAACTATAATAATCAAATTAAAGAATATATTGATCTCCGAGTTGAAGGGTGGGGGTATTTTAAATAAATTATGAGTAAATACATTTGGCAAATTAAAAAGAGAGTTTTCTCCGATCCGATTAAGCAGATTTTGTTTAATCGGCAAATAATTGATGTGAATGAGAGCAAAAACTCAGAGATTTTTCTTGAGCCGAATTTCGATCGTAATCTTTATAATTCAAAATTGCTTCCAGATTTTAGAAAATTTGAGAAAAGAATAATTTCGGCTATAGAAAAAAAAGAAAAAGTTGGAATTTATGCCGATTATGATGCTGACGGCATTCCCGGAGCGGCTTTTTTGAGTAAAGCGCTCTCAAAAATCGGTCTTGAAAATGAAACATATATTCCCTCGCGAGATGACGGATACGGATTAAATAAAACGGGGATTGACCATTTAATTGATCGTAATTGTAGTTTAATTATCACGGTTGATTTGGGAATCAAGGAGCACAAAAATGCAGAGTATATTATGAAAAGAAAGTGTGATCTTATCATAACCGATCACCATATTCCAGATGACACACTGCCAATGGCGGTCGCGGTTGTCAACCCGAAAATCAGAGGTTCAAGGTATAAATTTAGCGAACTTTCGGGCGCCGGAGTTGTCTTTAAACTAATTTATGGGCTTAAAGATAAATTTCCGCACCAGTTAACGGAGCATTTCTTAAAATGGAATCTTGATTTGATCGCAATTTCGACTATCTCTGATGTCGTTCCCCTTGTCGATGAAAATCGGGTTATTGCCAAATTCGGTTTAATTTCTCTTCAGAGGACCAAGAATCTGGGTTTGGAAAAACTTTATCAGACCATATCAATCGATCCGAAAAAAATAAACGAATATGTCGTTGGGTTTCAAATCGGACCAAGAATCAATGCTCCGGGTCGCCTTGGAGAGGCGATGAAACCATTTAAATTATTGACTACTAATAACAGGGAAGAGGCTTTAGAATTAGCAAAAGAGCTCAACAATCAAAACGGTATTAGGCAAGAGGCGATGGATCAGGTTTTTGTTGAGGCTTCAGAGGAGATTGGGAGTAAAAAACTCGATCGATGCAAGATAATTATTCTCGCCTCTAAATGGCCGCGTGGTGTAATCGGACCGGCGGCTAGCCGTTTAAGTGAGAAATTTTTAAGACCGATAATTATTTTTTCAAAAGAGGGAGATACTCTTCATGGTTCCGCTCGGAGCATAAAGGGTTTTAATATTGTCGAAGCCTTACAAATGAATGACAGTTTGCTTGTTGCCTATGGAGGTCATAAGGGAGCCGCAGGGGTCGAAGTTTTATCAAAAAACTTTTCGAAATTTTGTAAATCGATGAGTAAGACTGCTGATCAGAAAATTACAAAATCAATGCTCGAACCAAAGATTGAGATCGATTTAATTCTGGATTCAAAAGAGATTGATCTAAAGCTTTTTCATCAAGTCGAAAAACTTCAACCTTTTGGCATGGGGAATCCAAGACCGGTATTTTTGATTAAAAAAGTTCAAATATTAGAACAAAAAATTGTTGGTCGCGACGGTAGTCACTTGAAATTTATTTTTAATCAGCAAAATAATATTTTTGAAGGAATTTTTTTTAGTTTTTTCAAAAAGGATTATAAACTTGATAAAAATAAAAAATACGATATTGTTTTTCGCCCAGAAATAAATTATTTTAATGGCGATGAGAAAGTTTCTCTAAATATTATTGATATCAAAGAAAATGGATTCGAAAAAAAAGAATAAATTAATCTATCTTTGCGATCAATGTGGAAACGAATCAATAAATTGGTCGGGACGTTGTCAGTATTGTGGTAGCTGGAATACTTTGAAAGAGTTAAAAATCTCGCAAACCAAAAACAATTCTATAAGTCCTCCTTCTGAAGCCGTGATTTATGACGAAAAATTTGTAAAAAAAGAAAATCGGATCGCTACTGGGATATTAGAGTTTGATCGAGTCCTTGGTGGCGGACTCGTCTCGGGGTCAATGGTTCTTTTCGCTGGCGAGCCGGGAATTGGAAAATCAACCCTTCTGTCACAAGTCGCTGCAAAATTGGAGAATACTCTCTATGTTTCTGCTGAAGAATCAGTGGAGCAGATTAGCAGTCGTTTCAAACGGCTAAAAATTAAAAATAATTTGATCACTTTAGCGTCCGAGAGTGATCTTGATAATATTATTGATTTAATCGAAAAGAAATCTCCCAAAATTTTGATTATCGATTCAATTCAAACAATAGGCGACCCCTCAATTTCTTCATCGGTCGGTTCGATAATCCAAGTAAAAGAATCGGCAACAAAAATCCAGAAGATTATTAAAAGCCGGAAAATTACCACCATCATTGTCGGTCATGTTACTAAAGGCGGTGATGTCGCCGGTCCGAGAACTTTGGAACATTTAGTTGATGCTGTCGTTTATCTTGAAGGTGAGCGATATCACGACGGTCGGATCCTGCGAGGTGTTAAAAATCGTTTTGGACCGACTGACGAGGTTGGCGTTTTCAAAATCACCGATCTAGGTTTGATTGAAGTTAAAAACCCATCGGAAATTTTCCTTGCAGAATATGATCAGTCGGCTTCCGGAGTGGCGGTGGCGGTAACTCTTGAGGGTACCAGACCGATTTTAGTCGAAGTCCAGGCGCTTGTCGCCCCAACCAACTTTGGTTATCCCAAGAGGACGGCCGTCGGTTATGATTTAAATCGATTAAACATTATTATCGCGATTTTAGGTCGAAGGACAAAAGTCAATCTTCAAAATTATGATGTATATTTAAATATTGCTGGCGGGATAAAGATTAGTGAGCCGGCGGTTGATCTTGGGGTCGCAATGGCAATTGCTTCAGCCTACAAAAACCGTCCGCTCCCTAAAGGAAGCTGTTTTTACGGAGAGCTTGGTTTGTCCGGTGAAATCAGGCGGGTTTTAAAAGAAGAACGTCGCGACAAAGAGGCAAAGAATTTGGGATTTTTACCGATTAAAGGAAAGAAAATTGACCAATTAGTTAATTCAATCTTTCAATAAATCAAATTCCGGAGGTGAAAGAGTATTCGTTAGAATAAGAACTGTTTCCTGATGAATCTTTACCGGAAACGATATAGTAGTATTTTGTTGACGGGATAACGTCAATTATAATAGAATGATCTTTCGTCAGAAGATCATCTTTCTTATTTAGAGTATAGTTATTTGAAGAAAGACCAAAAGCAATCTCACTTGTGTTTGAGATGTTAGTTTTCCAACTAACTGTTACCTTCCCACTCGAACTGTTTTGGGCGGTAACGTTCGAAAAGAGAGCGGTAATTTTTTGAACATTAATCGAGATTTCGCTTTTGGCGGTCGTTCCATTATTATCAGAAACAATTGCCGTTAAGGTATGTTTGCCGGCCGAAAGTGATCCGGTATTGTAAGCCATTAAGAAAGGTGAATCAGCATCCTTGCCAATGGAAATATTGTCAACAAAAAACTCCACATTGGCGACCCCGGCGCCACTCGAAGCTTCAGTAGTTATTTCAATATTACCGGAAACCGTTTGATCATTCGTCGGGGTTTTGATTGATATTGTTGGAACCAGATTCGTCGCATCGCAACTTTCAGTTGGCGGTAAATTATCAAGCCCGACTGACTGAAGCCAGTTTCTAACTGGATTTTCCCAGTTTGGTTTGTCAGGAAATTCAGAATGAAGATTCGTATATATACGTTCCTCGGTCAATGAATCGGGTATTTCGTCACCGGCAAGGAGGCCATTAGCCTTGCAAACACGGACTTTGATATGAACATCATCCTGGTCTTTCGGCACTTGCCAGGAAGCAAAAATATCGGTTATTAGTTCTGGCGAGGCATCAGAGGGAAGCTTATTAGAAAATTTATCAACGGTTACCTCAACGATTCCACTTGGTCGAGTAAACTCTTGATTTTCAGAGTCTTTTAGTACCGCTTCCATATATTGATGGAATATCGGAGCTGCAGAATAAAGAGCTTCTCCGTGGGACATTGGCTTTGAGTCATTATTTCCCACCCAAACACCAGTTGCTATCGAAGGAGTAAAACCTAGTGTCCAACCATCTTTAAAATCAGAGGTGGTTCCGGTTTTGGCGGCAACAGTTCGATTTGGGAAATAAAGCGGGGAATTAGCACCGAAGATTGCCGAGCGAGTTTTATTATCAGAAAGGATACTGGAAATCTCATAAGCAATTTCCGGGTCAAGCACCTCTTTTCCCTTGTCTTTATTTTCCTCGTATTCGTAAAGTAATTTCCCACTGTTGTCCTCAACTTTTAAAATTGTGTTGATATCATGTTTAATGCCACCATTGGCAAAAACCGAATAAGCGCCGGTTAATTCCAACAATTTGACTTCTCCGGTTCCGAGTACCAACGATAAACCATAATAATCTTCGTTTTTGTTTAAGGTGGTGATACCGAGATCATTGGCAGTATCAAGTGATTCATCAATACCGGCTAAGGCTAAAGTTTTCACCGCCGGGATGTTTAAAGAATTTGATAGAGCAAAACGCATCGATACCGGGCCGTTGACTTTGCCATTGTAATTTCGGGGAACATAATTGCCACCAAAATCGGTTGTTAAATCAAATAAGATCCGACTCGGCGAGTTTTCGGGTTTCTTGAAAGCAGTGGCATAAACAATCGGTTTAAAAGACGATCCAGGTTGTCTCTTTGAGATGGCGACATTTACATTCCCATCGATTGAAGAGTCAAAAAAATCTTTAGAACCGACCATCGCTAATACTTGACCGTTTTTCGGATCGATTGAAACCAAAGATGCATTGTTAGCATTAAATTTTGCTTTGTTTTTAGCGGCACCTTCAGTGACTGCTTTTTCAGCAATTTCCTGTTTTTCAAAATCAAGTGAGCTGATAACTTTCAGACCCTCCTTGTTAATTTTCTCTTCACCGAACTTTTCTGCTAAAAGATCTAAAAGATATAAAGAGAAATGAGGTGCTTTAATAGAATCTTTTCGAGGTCGAACACCGATCTTATCATTATCAAAATTCAAATTAACGGTAGTTGTGTCAACTTTTTTCTGTTCTTCGACCTCGTTTTTATCCAGATAGTCAAACCTTACCATTCGGTCAAGAATATAATCTCGCCGGTATATCAGATCGTCGGTGTGAATCCCATAAGGAGAATAATAGGTCGAAGCTTGGGGGATTGCCGCTAAGGTCGCGGCTTGGACGGGAGAGAGATCTTTGGCAGGGATGCCGTAATACATTTGTGAGGCCGCTTCTGCACCGGCAACGTTACTCCCGTATGGGATTTCATTTAAATACATTACCAGAATCTGATCCTTGGAATACATCTGTTCAATTTCGATTGATAAAATCAATTCCTTAATTTTACGAGTGTAGGTTTTTTCATCGGTCAAGAGGGCGTTTTTGACATATTGTTGGGTGATTGTCGAACCGCCCTGGACCGATTGTTTTTTAAAAATATTATTGTAAACTGCCCGAAAAAACCCTCGAAGATCAATCCCGTGGTGATTGTAAAAATCTTTGTCTTCAATGGCAATCGTTGCTTTTTTCAGATAGTCAGAAATTTGATCGGCTTCGACCGAAGTTCTTTTTTGCTCGCCGGTTTCATAAAGCAGATTCCCGTTTCGATCAAATATTTTAGTCGATTGGGCGGCTGTCCGGCGAGCGATTTTGCCCGGTGTCGGAAGGTCTTTAGAAAACCAAGCGAAAAGAATCGCCACAAATAAAAGAACTGCTAAGGCAAAATAAGTTAGAAACTTTGTCATTGAGCGAAAACCGAATTTGCCCCTTTTAAAAATATTTTTTCGACGTAATTTTAATGGATTACCAAAGGGAATTAATGATTTTTGCATTTTAGTTTCGATTTTAATAAATTATTCTTGTTGAATTATAACACCTTTTAAGCTAGAATGTAAACGATCAATCAATAATTTTTTTTGGAGTTTTTATGAAAGAAATACTTGAATTTTCGGGTATCGATGAAGTGATTTCTCCGGATAATCTTAAAAAACGGCTCCGAGGTAACAAAAAATTAAGAATTAAATTTGGTGCTGATCCAAGTCGTCCTGATATTCATCTCGGTCATTCGGTTGTTCTTCGCTTGCTTCGAAATTTTCAAAAGGCCGGCCATCAGATAATTTTTTTGATCGGAGACTACACAGCAAAGATCGGTGATCCAAGCGGTAGAAATAAAACGCGACCGATTCTTTCAGATTCGGAAATAAAAGAGAACGCAAAAACTTATCTTGATCAGGTCGGTATGATCTTAGATCTTAAAAAAACTGAAGTTCGTTACAATAGCGAGTGGCTTTGCAAACTATCATTTGCTGATATTCTAAAAATTGCCGGGTCATTTACGGTTTCCGGAATCATCGAGCGCGATGATTTTCAAAAAAGATTAAAATCGAAAACGGAAATTGGTCTACACGAACTTCTCTATCCGGTGATGCAGGCTTATGATAGTGTAATTTTACATTCTGATGTCGAGATTGGCGGTTCGGACCAAAAATTTAACCTTCTGGCTGGGCGTGAACTTCAAAAAAAACTTGGGCAAGAAGCTCAAGAAATCATTACAACGAAGATTCTTGTCGGAACCGATGGCCATGAAAAAATGAGCAAAAGCCTTGATAACTATATTGGCATTTCTGAAGCTCCCGAGGAGATTTTTGGGAAGATTATGTCAATAAAAGATGAGCAGATTATTAATTATTTCCGACTATTGACTGATTTGAGTCCGAAAAAAATCAAAAGTATTGAAACCAGTCTTTCTGCCGGTTCCAATCCGAAATATATCAAATACCAACTCGGGTTAGAGATAACCTCCATCTATTGTGGTCTTAAAGAAGCTAAAAAAGCTGGTCAAAGATTTGATTTAATCCATAAATCAAAAGAAATCCCAAAAGATATCCCCAAAGTGAGACTTGAAGGTTCTTTCGAACTGGCTAAACTGATTTCAACCCTTGGACTTGCAAAAAGTGTTTCCGAATCCTATCGTTTGATTTTACAGGGAGGGGTAAGGATTGATGAAGCGAAGATAGTTGATCCGAAAAATTTAATTAAAGTCTATCCGGGGATGGTTATTCAAGTTGGAAAAAGAAAATTTATAAAAATTAAATGACAGACGTAAAAATTGAATTAAAAAAACTTCTCAAGGAAGCAGTAAAAAAAAGCGACTACTCGATTCCTGATTTTGTTATTGAGGAGCCCAAAAATCCTGATTTTGGAGATCTGGCATCAAATATTGCAATTATCTTATCCAAGAAAGAAAAAAAATCACCGGCGGAAATTGCCGAAAAGTTAGTTGATAATTTCCCAACTAACTCTATTTTTAATCGACCGGTTTTTTTATCCGGTTTCTTAAATTTTAGTTTTAAAAATACGTATTTAAAAAGTTTTCTCCGCACTATTATTGATAATCGAGATAATATTTTTAGAAATGAACGAGGGCGAGGGAAAAAAGTTCTTGTCGAATACATTTCTGCTAATCCAACTGGTCAGATCCATATAGGTAATGCTCGTGGCGGTCCGATCGGAGAGACAATTGCCCGGCTTTATCAAAATTTTGGTTTTAACGTCAGCCGAGAATTCTACATTAATGATTCTGGTGTTCAGATTGATAAATTTACAAAGACACTGATATATCATTTCCAGAAAGCTAGGGACCCAAAAGTAGAATTTCCTGAAGGTGGATACAAAAGTGAATTTATCGAGAAGATATTTGAACAACTATACAAAAAAGATCAAAAAAAGATCGATATCTTTGATGAGACCGAGTTGATTGCTTATTTCCAAAAAGAGGGGATAAGCTTGATGATTAAATCAATGGTTTCGGATCTTAAGAACTTGGGGATTAAATTTGACAAATTTGTTTACGAGAGTGAGATCCTTTGTTCAGGGAAAACTGATCGCGTGATTGAGCTTTTGAAAAAGAGAAAAGCAACTGTTTTACAGGAAGGAGCTCTTTGGTTTAAAAATTCTGGTGATTCCGAACTCAACGATCGGGAATCGGTTTTGATTAAAAGCGACGATCAGAAATCACTTACTTATTTTGCAAATGATATTGCCTATCACCTTGACAAAATTGAGCGCGGTTATTCCCTAGCGATTGATATTTGGGGGGCCAATCATCATGGCCATATTCCACGGCTCCATCGAGCGATCGAGGCTTTAGGCATCAAAAAAGAATGGCTAAAAATTATTCTATATCAAAACGTTCGAGTTAAAGAAGACGGTCGATCGGTCCAAATGTCAAAGCGGTTCGGTAATATGGTGAACTTGGCTGATCTGTTCCAGGCAAAAATTGCCGGTGATGTTTTTAATTTTATGATCCTAATGCACGATCAGGATTCAGTGATTGACTTTGACGTTGAGCTGGCGAAAGATCAGAGCGAAAAAAATCCGGTTTATTCAATAAAATATGCTTACGCTCGGATTTGCAATTTAATGAAAAAGGCCGGGGAGGGGAACCTTACCGAAGAAACAAATATCACACTAAAATCTCCCGAAGAAATTGCTCTTCTGCGAGAACTTGTTAAGTATCCGATAATCCTGGAGGAAACTTTTGCCGACTTAAAACTCCAGCGACTCCCCCACTATGCGATAAAAATTGCCCGTCGCTTACATCATTTTTATGATAATTGCCGGGTGATCGGCGAAGATAGCTCGGTAAAAGACCGACGCTTAAAAATATTATTAGCTACAAAAATGGTTCTCGGGCATTTATTAGATCTAATGGCGGTCGAAACTCCGGAGAAAATGTAATCTAGGTCGGGATTATTTTATAACCGTCCTTTTTGTCTTCGATTAGAAAACCGGCTTTTTGAATTTCTCTTCTCAAGTCGTCAGCAGTTTGATAATCACCACTTTTTTTAGATCGATCGCGTAGCTCGGCGAGTTCAATGATTTTTTGGGGAATTTCAATTCTATCGATCAATTTTAGTCCGAAGACGGAATCGATATCTGAAATCAGTTCAATAATATTTTCCCCGCCTCGACCGGAGTTGATCGCTTTATTGACAACACTTTGAAGAATACTCAAGGCAACCGGAGTATTTAAGTCATTAAAGATTGCGGTCTTAAAATCATCGGCAACGTGGTTGAGAGTGTTTTTATCGATATCGGGAAGATTAGACACACGACTGATATTTTGCCGCAGATTGTTAAGAGCATTCTTAGAAGCCTTGAGACTCTCCCAGGTGAAATTTAATTTACTTCGATAATGAGTGGTCAAAACTAAATAACGAAAATCAAGCGGGGTAAAATCTCGTCTTTTAAGATCACCTAGGGTATAGAAATTATTCAAACTTTTAGACATTTTGTGACCATCAACCAAAATATGCTCTCCGTGTAGCCAAAATCTGGCGAACGGTTGATCATTTTTTGCTTCTGATTGAGCAATTTCATTTTCATGGTGCGGAAAAATTAAATCGACGGCTCCGGCATGAATATCAATCGTCTTTCCGAGTTGATCTTCGGCCATTGCCGAACATTCCAAATGCCAGCCCGGACGACCACGACCAATTTCCGTATCATAATAAATTTCTCCATCATCTTTACTCCAGGCTTTCCAGAGGGCAAAATCAGCCGGATTTTCTTTTTCATATTCATCTTGTTTAACCCGAGCACCGGATTTTAAATTAGATTGTTTTAGGCCCGATAATTTCCCGTAGTTTTTAAATTTACTAATCGAGAAATAAATCGATTGATCGTCTCCTCGGTAGGCATAGCGGCGATCTAGTAGAGCTTTCACAAAATCGACCATTTGAGGAATATATTCTGTCGCTCGGGAAATTTTTTTTGGTTTCAAAATATTTAAGGATTTTAAGTCCTCAAAAAAAATTGACTCGAATTTTGTAGTAATTTCTTTTCGCAGAGTTTCCTTACCGGCGGATTTTTTGATGATCTTATCGTCGATGTCAGTAATGTTCATTACCCGATTGACTGAAAAACCGGCAAAGGTGAGAGTTCTTTCAAGCACGTCCTCGAAAATATAAGTCCGCAAATTGCCGATATGTGCGAAATCATATACTGTTGGGCCACAAGTATAGATCGATACGGAATTTGCGACAATTGAATTAAAATCTTCTATTCTCTTGTTCTTGGTATTGTAAAGCTTAATCATCTAAATTATTGCTCGATGATGGTCATGAATCTCGGGATCATCGAAATCATCGAAGTCTGATAATGAATTGGTGCCGAGATCAAAATCACCGTCTTGAAATTCGTTGTTGGAAAATTTTTCAACCTCGTCATCAAACTTGACCATCGATCCGCCACACTCCGGACATTCTCCGGCGCCGGAATCGATATGGTCACAATGCGGGCAGACATACTGATCCCCCATATCCTCCTCCTATTTTATTTTTAATTTTTTATAGCTACGGCTATAAATTATACGGGTATTTTTAATAAAAACAAGTGACTAAAAATTCTGACGTCCATCAAGGGAGCGAGACAAAGTAACCTCGTCCGCGTATTCAAGATCGCCACCGACTGGCAGGCCGCGAGCGATCCGAGTGATCTTTAGTGGGCAATCTTTTAAAATATTTTTAATGTAAGCGGCGGTCGCTTCGCCTTCAAGACTTGGATTTGTCGCCAAAATTATCTCTTCAATCTGACCGGTTTCAATTCTCTGTTTTAATTGACTAATTCGTATGTCTTCCGGTCCAATCCCATCAATCGGTGAGATGACTCCGCCGAGAACGTGATAACGTCCCTTGAAGTTCCCGGTTTTTTCAAAGGCAATTACATCGAGTGGTTCTTCGACAACCAAAATCATTTGCTCTGATCGTTCCTGGTCACTGCAAATCGGGCAAAGTTCTTCTTCGCAAATTTGATAACAATTATGGCATTCAGAAAGATTTTTTTTAAGCTCAATAACTGCTTGACCGAGCTTTAAAATATCACTTTCCGGTTTGCTCAAAAGATAAAAAGTCAATCGAGCGGCGAGTTTCGGCCCGATGCTTGGAAGCTTGCCAAACTCTTCTATTAGATTTTCAACCGAACTTGGGAGTTTCCTTTGCATCTATCCTTCTTTAATTTTCTTCTCCGGATTTTCCCAAGAAGCGTATTTACAATCCGGGTAGCGCGAGCAACCCCAAAAAATCCGCCCTTTTTTGCTCCGCCTACTAACAATATCACCCTCCCTACATTCAGGACATTTTACTCCGGTAGGAATCGCCATCGTTGTCTTACATTTCGGATAATTACCACAGGCTAAAAACTCGCCGAATCGTCCATGTTTGAGCTCCATCTGATGACCGCATTTAGGACAATTCGGAGCATCTTTTAAAATCTCTTTTTCCTTTTTCTCGGCTTCTTTATCCTCAAGTGGACGATTATAACGGCAGTCCGGATAATTACTGCAGGCGATAAATTTTCCGAAACGACTCATTCGATAAACGAGTGGAGAAGAACATTCGGGGCACTTTTCATCTAACGTCCCGAGGATATCTTTCTTGTCAATTTCCTTTTCTTTCTCTTTGAGGTTTTCGGCAAATGGTTGATAAAAATCTTTAACAACCGGTTGATAAGCCTTTTTACTTTCGGCGATCTGATCAAAATCTTCTTCAATTTTGGCAGTAAATTTTAGATCAACAATATCGGGGAAATTCTCAACCAAAAGATCATTGACCATCAAACCAATTTCGGTCGGTTTGAAATAACGATTTTCAATAATCACATAATTACGTTCGCGGATTGTTGACATAATCGGAGCGTAAGTTGATGGTCGCCCAATGCCTTCGTTCTCAAGTTTTTTGACCAAAGTTGCTTCAGTATAGCGTCTTGGAGGTTCGGTAAATTTTTCCTCATCAACAATTTTATTTAATTTTAGGCAATCACCTTTTTTAATGTTCGGGAGGATTTGCTCTTTTTCTTCCTCTTCCTCATCCCGTCCTTCAATATAAACCCGCATAAAACCGTCAAAAAGTTGTTTAAGACCACGAGTCTTCAATTGATAGGTTCTGCTTGCTTTAGCCTCAATCAGGAGATCTATCTGCTCAAATTTAGCCGGTAGCATCCCAGAAGCAATAGTCCTTTTTAATATTAATTGATAAAGACGGTTGATTCTTGAATCGCTACTGGCTTCATCAAGATCAAAATCAGTCGGCCTGATTGCTTCGTGAGCTTCTTGCGCGCCGCGAGTTTTTGTTTTGTAAATATTTGGTTTTTCTGGCAAATATTCTTTTCCATATTGGCTGGCAATCCGTTTTCTTAGAGCTTCAATCGCCTCCGGAGCCAAATTAACCGAATCGGTTCTCATATAGGTAATTTTACCGTCCTCATAGAGTTTTTGTGCCAAAGTCATTGTCTGTTTTGCCGAAAACCCGAGCTTCCTCGCCGCCTCCATTTGGAGGGTCGAAGTCGTAAATGGATGGGACGGGAATCGATATGTTTCGCTCTCTTTGGTCTCAATAACGCAGTAATCGGCTTTTTTAAGATCAGCAACAATTCGATTGGCATCTTTCTTATCTTTGATCCCCATTTTTTGAATTGCTTGATCTTCAATTTTGACTAAAGTCGCTGCGAAATCTTGTTCCGGTTTATCTTTATAAAGAAAAGGAACAATTTGCCAATATCCTTCCGGTTTAAATTTTAAAATTTCTCTTTCACGATCGGAGATCAATCTCATAGCAACCGATTGAACGCGTCCGGCTGAAAGCCCCTTACCAATTTTTTTCCAAAGGAGCGGTGATAATTTATAACCAACTAGCCGATCAATAATCCGCCGCGCTTGTTGAGCGTCAACCAGAGGAATATTGATTAAGCGCGGAGAAGCGATCGCTTTTTCGATCGCTTTTTTTGTGATCTCATGAAAAACTATTCTTTGATAATCTTTTTTTGGTTTTCCATGTTCGTCGGCGAGTCCTAAGGCTTGCGCAATATGCCAGGAAATCGCTTCTCCTTCGCGGTCAAGGTCAGTCGCCAGATAAACAATTTTCGCTTTTTTCGCCGCCTCTTTTAGATCTTTAATTGTTTTTCGACTTTTCGCCGGAATCACATACTCGGGTGAAAAATTCTTGGTATCAATTCCGAGTTTCTTCTCTGGAAGATCGCGAACGTGACCGAAAGAAGCCAAAACTTTATATCCGGATCCGAGATATTTTTCAATTGTTTGCCCTTTGGCTGGGGATTCAACGATTACTAAGTTCATAATAATAAAAATAGCTTAGAAAATATTAAGCTGATAGTTTCCGCCACCAAGATGACGAACAACTCCTTTAAGTTCTAAAAGTGTTAAATTTTCCGAAATCAATGCAATATCTAATTTAGAGGTTTGGCAGATTTTGTCAATATGCAGAGCACCCTTTTCGAGAGTCTTAATAATTAGTTTCTCCCATTCATTATAATTGTAATTTTTTATTGTCGGTTTTTGGGGTTCGAGATTAAATGTCTCTAAAATGTCACTAACAGCAGTTACTGGTCTAGCTCCAAGCTTAATCAGATTATTGGTGCCGACTGAAGTCTTAGAATCAATGTTCCCCGGAATGGCGAAAACTTCTCGATTTTGTTCAATTGCGGCCGCCGCAGTAATTAGTGATCCGGACGATTCGGCTGCTTCAATGACCAATGTTCCTAAACTCAAACCACTGATAATCCGGTTTCTTGAAGGGAAATTTTGTTTTAGCGGTCGACTTCCCGGTGGTTGTTCACTAATAATTGTCCCGGAATTTTTTAATATTTGTTCTGACAGTTGTCTGTTACTCTCCGGATAAATCTGGTCGATTCCACAAGCGAGGACGCCGATCGTTCTTCCTTCTGCCAGAACAGTCGCTCTTTGGACAATAGCGTCGATACCGAGAGCTAGGCCGGAAACGACGCAAAGGCCGCTTTCTGCCAGATCATGCGCGAACTTATGAGCGACTGATTGGCCATAATGAGTGTATTTTCGGCTTCCAACCATGGAAATTGATTTTCTATTTAGATTTTTTACCTCGCCGAGGTAGTAAATTACAAACGGCGGATCATAAATTTGCCGAAGAAGCTTCGGGTACCTTTCGTCGTATATGGTTAGGTATTGCCCCCGACAGTGATCCAATTTTTTAAGCTGATCTTCGAAAGAAAAATTATTACGGGCTTCAATAAACTTCCTAAAAATTTTATCCGGTAAGATCAACGATAATTTTGATTCTGGGTAAGAGAAAAAGACTTCGAATTTGTCGCTAAATGCCTGCGCCAGGACTTTAAAAGTTTTCGATCCAATTTTATCTGAAGCGTTTAGAGTAAGCAAAACCTGGTCTCTTGTAGGATTTTTCATAATCTAGTATTTTGGAATCAATCTATGATTTAAATTATAACATGAGATCGAGCGAAGAGGTAAAAATAGGCGACTCACCAGAATATTCCGAACCAACCAACCAATCATTTGACGGTCAGAATTTCGATTATTTAAATCAAGCCTTTTCGGAGGGGACGGTTGATGAGAAGATTATTGCTCTAAAGTCATTAATTTGTGATCGTCTCCGCGAAAGTCAATTTAATTTTAATCGTGGCCAATTTGATGAAGATGTCTCGAAGAATTTGATCAATCCGGAGCGTTTTGATATTAAATATTCTGAAACTCATGATGACGGTTTTCCGGTCGGAATAAGTATCGAGATTATTCTCAAGGAAAGGGGATCTTCTGCTCTTTTGGGCTATTTTGGCGGAAAAGATAGGTTCAGAGGAATCGTTCGCTCCCTTCTTACCGATCATTTTCCTCATGATCAGACCAATATTTATGTAGTTAGTAGTTTAAGGGTGGTTTAACCCTGACCTTTAACTTTTTCTACGGCTAGTTTTAAAAGTTTGCTATAGAGTACGAGACCGATTGCTTCCATATTGCCATGCTGTTCCCGACCGAGAAGATTACCGCCACCCCGAATTTCTAAATCTCGGTAGGCGATTGCAAGCCCTTGTCCGATTTCATTGTTCTCTGCCAACGCTGATAATCTTTTTTGAGCATTTTCAGTGATTTTTTTCTGATCAATTAAAAAGAGTGAAAAAGCGGGGACATCACTTCGGCCGATTCGACCGCGGATTTGATAAAGATCGCTTAGGCCAAAGCGATCGGCGTTTTCAACAATCAAAGTGTTGACTTTCGGCAGGTCGAGGCCGTTTTCGATAATTGTTGTACAAAGGAGTAGATCAAATTTATGGTCGGCGAAATCGGACATATTTTTTGCTAAAGTTTCTTTCGGCAATTGCCCGTGAGCGATTATGATCCGGATATTTGGAATTAATTTTCGAATTTGTTTTTCCGTGGCAATAATTGTTTCGATTTCATTGTGAAGATAATATATTTGGCCCTCCCGATTTAATTCTCGGAGAATATATTTTTTAATGATGTTTTTATCAAATTTAACCACCTCGGTAGAAATCGGCTTTCGACCAACCGGGGGTGTTTGAATCCGACTGATTGATCTTAGACCGGAAATTGAAGAAAAAAGAGTTCTTGGGATCGGAGTGGCAGAAATTGTTAATACATTGATGTTTTCTCGAATTTTTTTAAGTTTTTCTTTATCTTTAACGCCAAATTTTTGTTCTTCATCAACGATCAGGAGAGCAAGATTTTTAAATCTTATGTCCTGACTTAATAAACGATGAGTACCGATGATCGCGTCAACTTGTCCGCTAGCCAACCGAGCGATGATTTGTCGATTTTTTTGATTATCGCCGAATCGGGAGAGTTTCTCCAAGACAATCGGAAATTCGTCGAGACGATTTTTAAAGTTCAAATAATGTTGCTCGACTAAAAGAGTTGTCGGGGCGATCAGCGCCACTTGATACCCGCCGGCAACTGCTAATAATAGTGCTCTTAGGGCAATTTCCGTTTTCCCGAAGCCGACATCGCCAACAATTAATCGATCCATCGGCTTTTCCGACTTTAAGTCGGCATAGACTTCATCGATCGCCTGTTGTTGGTCGCGAGTTTCAGTGTGTGGAAAAGAACCGGAGATTCGTCTTTGCCAGTCAGAATTATCGAATATCTTTACTGCTTTTATCAGCTCTCGCTTTGCCGCGATTTCAATCAGTTCTTTTGAAAGCTTGAGCAGGCTTTCAAAAACCTTTTTTTTAGTATTTTGAAATCGAGTTGATTGAAGACGGCTAAGTCGTGGTTTTCGATTTGAAACACCAAAGTAGGGAGCGATTTTTTCGATTAATTCAAGTGGCAAAAATAGTTTGTCTTGGTCTTCATATTCAATAGTCAAAAAAAGTTTTTGTTGGCTATTAATTTCTTTTATCGCTAATCCGGAAAAAATCCCAATTCCATGATCTATGTGAACTAAATAATCGCCAGGTGAGAAAGTTCCATCGGTAGTTTTTATTTTGTTAGCAAATATTGTGACCGATTTTAATCTGTTGATTTTTTTTAAATTTTTTTGGTCATAAAAACAGATTGAGTCGGCTTGGTCGCCAAAAAAGTCGATTAAAAGCGGTTGTTGGTGATTTATGGCAAAAACTCTAATTGACGATCCATGATCGGAAAATTCAGCAATTGAATTTGCAAGTTTACTTTTTTGATATCCAAAATCGACTAGAAATTCAACTAGTTTTTGTTTTTTAATTTTTTCTTTCGTTGAAATAACGAATTGGTTGATTCCTTCGATTGACAAAGTGGTTGTATCCTGTTAATATAAAACAAATGGTTCGGAAAGCTATCTACTCAAGAAAAGCCTTTGCCCCTCCTTTGGTTTTTCCGGTAGGTAGCTTCCGGGCCTTTTTGTTTGTATGATAGTATCATATTATATCAACGATTAGTCTCAATAATAGCCCGAACTTTTAAAAAATAAACAACCGAAGAGCTGGCTGTTTATTTTTTAAACATTTGGGCAGATGATTACTTTTCGATTTCAACACCCATGCTTCTGGCGGCGCCGGCAACGACTTTCTTGGCGGCCTCGATATCCTTAGCGTTCAGGTCGGGCATTTTAATATTGGCAATTTCAGTTAATTGGGCATTGGATAATTTACCGACCTTGTCTTTTTTCGGGTTGCCGGAAGCTTTTTCCAACCCAAGAGCTTTTTTAATCAAAACAGCCGCTGGCGGAGTCTTTAAAATAAAAGTAAAAGAGCGATCTTCAAAAATTGTAACCTCTACCGGAATGATTAAACCGGTTTGATCCTTAGTTTTTTCGTTAAACGAAGAACAGAATTCAATAATATTGATTCCATGAGGACCCAAAGCAGTCCCGATTGGTGGAGCCGGATTAGCTTTTCCAGCCACTGCCTGAAGTTTAACGATAGTTTTAATTTTTTTTGCCATTAGAATTATATTTTCTTAACCTGTAAAAAGTCTAAATTAACCGGTGTTTCTCGACCAAACATATTAACGGAAACCTTGATTTTTCCTCGATCTTGATCAACTTCTTCGACTTTTCCTTCAAAACCCTTCAAAGCGCCGTCGGTGATTCGAACCAATTCTCCTTCTTTGAGTTCAATTTTGTATTTTGGCTCTTCAACGCCCATTCGTTTTCTAATTCGATCAATTTCCGGTTTACTCATCGGTGTCGGACGAACGCCGAATCCGATAAATCCGGTAACATTTGGGGTATTGCGAACGACATACCAAGTATCGTCGGTAACGATCATGTCGACCATAACATATCCGGGGAAAATACGCTTTTCGACTGTTTTCCGCTTGCCATTTTTGATTTCGATCTGTTTTTCCTTGGGAACGATAACATCAAAAATCCGATCATTCATGCCGAGTGATTCGATACGTTGTTTCAAATTCTCCGCAACTTGCTCTTCATAGCCGGCATACGTGTGAATGACGTACCAATTCCGTTCGCCACTCTGTTTCAAAACCCGATCTTTTATTTCTGGTTTTTCCTGATCGTCAGCGGAATCGATTTCTTGTAACGAATCAATTTTCTTTTCTTCTTCCTTTTTTGCCATAGTTTTTACTATCGATTAACGATATATTCAACACCACGAGTTAAACCAAGGTCAATAATCAAGAGCAGAGCAACTGCCAGGGTAGAAGAAACAACAACAATTACCGTATAGTTTATTAATTCTTTCTGACTTGGCCAAGCGGTTTTCTTGATTTCAACGTAAACGCCAATAAAATATTCTTTAATTGATTTTAACATAAGTAATTTTTAAATTTCGATTTTTTTTATCAAAACTTTTAGATATTGCTGGCGATGACCTTGATGTCTCCGGTAACGCTTTTTTGGTTGATATTTAATAATCTCAATTTTATCGCCTTTAACCGGTGCGACCACTTCGGCGATGACTTTAGAATTTTTGACTATCGGTTGACCGATGGTTGTTTTTTTATCATCAGAAACTAGAAGGACTTCGTCAAAAATAACCGTTTTCTTTTCCAGATCGTAATCTAAAAGCTCAACCAGAAGTTCCTGATTTTCCTTTACAATATATTGTTTTCCGCCGGTTTTAATAACTGCCAGCATCTCATTTTCCTAATTTAAAAAAAGGGCTGATTCCCACTAGAGGATAACAATTTTCCCCTCACTAGTCAAGGGGTTGATAATTTGGTAGTTTAAAACTGTCCGGCCTAATTCATTTTTAACAATTATTACACTTTGGCGGTTCTATATCTCTCTTGTCCGTGGACAAGAGCTGCGAACTCCCACCAGCGTTTCAAAGGAAATGATTCAGGTCGGGCATTACGGGGAGTAGCATAGTCTGGTTAATGCGCTGGGCTGGGGGTCCAGAGACCGGAGGTTCGAATCCTCTCTCCCCGACCAAATGTATTTTATCTGTTTGATGATATCGCACACATAATTCCGTCAGAAAAATGAATCACCAAAAAACTAAAAAGATTGTTTCTGACAATTTAACCAATTTTATTGCAAACATATATAAGATCGAGATTCGTGATTGTTTTAGCCGAGTCCAGGCTGGGTATTCAAGCGATAATTTTATTATCGGTAGTCAAGATAAAAAATATTTTTTAAAACGATATAATAAAAAATGCGATCAGACAAGAATTTGCGATATTCACAAAACTAAGGAGTTTTTTGCGGCCAATGGAATTCCGATCGCGAGACCGTTAATTACTAAAAAGGGGGAGAGTTTTTTTAAATTTGGTGGACGTTTTTACGCTTTATTCCCTTACCTTGGCCAAAAAACAAATCAAAAAAGTTCGATCGAAATGATTCGATCTTTGGCAGAAATGCAGGCAAAAATGCACCAGGTCGGAAAACCCGGTCGGCCAAAAATCCATCAGAGGAAGCTGACCACTTGGAATAAGAATTCAGCTAAAGACAGGGGACAGGCGATACTCAAAATAATCGAAAACCGCCAACGATTAGATCGATTTGATAAATCAGCGAAAGAATTTGTTGAATTTAAAATCGAACAAATAAATAAAAATGAAATAACACCCCAAAAAGTAAAACTTTCATTCGACCACCTCGTTCATGGTGATTTTCACGGCCACAATGTCTTTTACGACCAGAGCGGCAGGGTAAAAAATGTTTTTGATTTGGAAAAAACAGTATATGCGCCACGGGCTTACGAGCTGTCGAGGGCGATCGATTATGTCTGTCTTTCTGATTTTGACATTGTAAAAGCCGGTATTTATTTTGGTTCCTATCGTAAAATCTATCCGATCAGCGACGAGGAATTTTTTCGGGGGTTCCGATTCTACTTTCTAAAAGGGATTCATACATTTTGGATTGAAGAGAGCCACTATTTTGAAAACGATCGAAGAGCGGACGAGTTGTATGTCGGCGATATCAAAAGAACCCGTTATTTTGAAAAAAACTTAGACCGATTACTGGCGAAGATTATTGAGCAAAGCAAGAGATAGGCTGGTTCCATAGTCGGTAGTTTTATATCTTGCTTTTTCTCTGAAGCTCAAAGGAATATATATGAAATATTTTAGGAGGATAAAACCTTTATTAATAAAGGTTTTTTTGATAGATTGTGGTTGTTCGAAGTAAAATCTGCCGGAAAGGGTGTTCAATATGGGAACGTTTTGTCTTTTGACGGCTGTCATTTTGCTCCTGAAGCACCGATGGCGCCACTTCAGGAGCGGCGGCGCCATCGGTGCCGCCCGAGGGATGGAGAGGCCGTATTTCCCTTCTCCGGAGAGTCTGGGTCCGGTGGAGAGGACGTAGGGGGCCTCCGTGTCCGATTGCTCTGCCCCGATGAATCGGGGCAGAGCATCAAAACCTAATTTTCTTACTAAAAAAACAATTTTCATCAATAATAATTTGATTGAATCTCATACTCGGTTATTTCTGAATTAAAAACAAGAAGCAATTGTAATAAAATTGCTTTATAAATATATTACCGATATTATAGACAATAAGCAGTTATTCTAGTACCCCAGGGGAGGGGTTTTGATGGAAAAAGCAGGCAAGAAACAGCTTCGACCGGGGGACAAGGTCCGGTTGAAGGGCTATGGTCTTGGTGATATCCGAGGGATTGTGACCGAAGGGTATAACAACCAGAACCCTCGGGTTCCCGTCCGGCTGCCGGACGGGAAGCTCGTCGTGGTCGGCCACGACCGGGTCGAGCCTCGATAACCGTTACCGTCTCCTCCCGCCCCGATGTCTGTCGGGGCGGGAGAGAAAATCAGGGGATTTTTTGTTCTCAAAAAGTTAATCAGATGTCAATTAAATTGATAATTATTTTGATAAACCTGTATAATAAAAGAAATGAACTCACTTATCATCTATTCATCAAAAAGAGGCCGAACACGTGGAATTGCTCGTGAGATTGCTGAAGTTTTGGGTTCCGACTTGCAAGAGATTGATACTGTGAAGCGAGATTACGATCGTTATGATTTAATCGGTTTTGGTTCGGGGATTTTTGGTTGGCAACATCACCCGAACCTTCTCGATCTGGCGGTTTCGCTCCCACTTATGAAAGGTAAAAAAGCCTTTATTTTCTCAACTGCGCCTGATGGCGAAAAAAATATGGCAGTTAACCATCGAAAACTTCGTCAGAAACTTGAATCACGAGGTTTAAAAATAATCGGCGAGTTTTCCTGCTGGGGAGGTAATCTTTTAAGCATCTTAAACACTAATCGAGAGCCATCACTTAAAAAACTTGATCCGATCGACCGAATCAAAGCTCATAATTTTGCCGAGGAACTTCTGGGTTTAAATAGATAGAGTATTATAAACTATCAAAAAATATTAATATTTTTTTAAGCTCTCAAAAACTCCGCACAAAAGGTTCACTTTGAATGCGACCGCATTCAAAGTGAACCTTTTAGCCTCATCTTTTTTGAATCATACCGAACCATTTTGATAATACTTAAAAAATTATTTTTTAAGAGTACATAAAATTAATTAAAACCCCAGACTATTTTTCGGCGATAATTTTTTCGATTTGAGAAAAACTTTTTTGGGCAATCTCCGAATTTGATGCCCAAGGTTTTTGGGTTACTTCGCGTCCAAACCAATCGGGGGCAACAAAACTTTTTAGCTCATTTTCATCAGGGAATATCAGTTCGATTAAAATTAATCCTTTTTGTTTTCCGGTAAATACATCAATTCGAACATCGGTACCGCCCGGTTGGGGCGAATAATAATAACGAGTTTTCTGAACCTTTTTAATCACCAATGGCCAAAGTTTTAAAAACTCTGTTTTTAAAATCGGGACCTCGATATGTTCACGATAACTGGAATCTCCGGGAATTGGAATTAATTTTCTGGTAATTGAATAACTGTCGCCCTTTTTTCGAATCCGGGTGGCGTTTTTTGAGTCAACAAAATATCCCTGAAGGATCTCTTCGTGGTGGTGATTTTTCAAGTCGTCAGGCATTTTTTTAATTAAATAAGTCGCTTCAATCCGCATCATTTTGGCTCCTTATCCATAATTCATAATTCATAATTCATAATTCCCTTCCATCTTACTTGACGGTGACCGATTTTGCCAGATTGCGTGGCTTATCGGGGTCAAGTTTCTTCTCGAGTGCGATATAATAGGCCAAAAGTTGAGGGTAAACAATTGAGGCAATCGGGGTTAGATAGCCGTTTTTTTCAACCGGCAGATACTCATCAAAAACCTGGTTATTTTCCGGACCGATACCAATAATATAAGCACCGCGAGCCTTTACCTCCATGGCATTACTGATGATCTCTTTTTCTGCCTGGTCGTTGGTTATAAAAACCAAAACCGGAACGCCGGGAGCAATCAGAGCGATCGGACCGTGTTTTAAATCACCACCGGCGAAGCCCTCGGCATGAATATAGGAGACCTCTTTAATTTTCAAGCAGGCTTCGAGGGAGTTTGGATAATTGATTCCTCGACCGAGAGCATAAATATTATCCGCTTTTGACAAAAGTCTGGCGATTTTTTTTATCTTCGTTTGTCCTTTTTTATCAATTATTTTTGAAATATCGCTCGCGACTTTTTTAAGTGATTTAACCCCCCGGTCAATTTGATTGTCTATCGCCACCGACAACATTACAAACATCGCTTGTTGGGAAACGTAGGCCTTGGTTGAAAGAACACAAATTTCCGAACCTGCCTTGGTCAAAAGCGATTTTGTCGCAAGACGCATCAGTGAAGAGCCAAGAACGTTGACCAGAGCCAGAACCTTAGCACCGGCTTTCTCTGCAATTCTGACCGATTCTAAAACATCGGCGGTTTCTCCCGATTGAGAGACGGTAATTACAAGATCGCCCTTGCGAATTAGATGACCGAAATAGGGAAGTTCGCCAGCGGAAATTGGCTGGACTAAAAGATTATTTTTTTCCGCCAATAGATATGCGCCGTAGAGACCGGCATGCAAGGCGGTACCGCAGGCAACAACAAAAATTCGTTTAGCCCCTTTGATTATTTTCGCGGCGCTTAATAGTTCATCCCGGTCTACGGCGGTTGTTTTTTCGACTACTGCAGGTTGTTCGAGCATTTCTTTGATCATAAAATGAGGCTGACCTCCTTTTTCTGCTTCTTCAGCTGACCAATCGATCTTGACAACTTTTGGTTTGATTATTTTATTACTCTCGATATTGTTAATAACAATCGACTCCTTCTCTTCCGGATCAATTATTACCATTTCGAATTCATCAAGAAAAATCACCCGGTTGGTTTCTTTTAGGAAAGCCGGGACGTCAGAGCCAAGATAATAGGTTGAATCTTTACCTAAACCGACAACCAGCGGGCTGGCTTTACGAGCGCCGATCAGAATGTTTTCCTTACTGTTAATAATCGCAAGAGCATAACTCCCCTCAATTTTATTTAAAGAAGACCTGACCGCTTCCGGAAAACTCTTTGTCTTTTTCTGCTCCTCTTCAATCAAATGGGCAATAACTTCGGTGTCAGTTTGCGATTGAAATTTATGACCGAGCTTTTCGAGGTTTTTTCGAAGTTCTTGATAATTTTCAACGATCCCGTTGTGGACGACGGCAATTTCTTTATTACATGAGAGATGAGGGTGAGAATTTTTTGCCGTTACTCCGCCATGTGTCGCCCATCGGGTATGGCCGATACAGATTTGTCCGTTGAAATTAGGTAGTTCTTTTTTTAGATCAAAGCCACCGATTTTGCCGACCTGTTTATGAATTTTAATTTTTTTATTAGAAAGGGTGGCAATACCCCAGGAGTCGTAACCACGATACTCAAGCTTTTTTAAGCCGTTAACAACAATTTCCATTCCATTTTTTTTGCCGATGTAACCAACAATTCCACACATTCTAGCCTCCAAAATTTATTTTCAAATTATATAATAAACTTATAGAAAAGAATCAAATAATTCAAGATCAATAAAACCTCCCCATTGGGGAGGTTTTATTGAGTAATATAAATTGAAGATTTTTTAAGGAGTAGAGAGTCGACCAGTGTAGCGTTTTGACTGAAAAACATTACCGTAACGGTCGTAAAAACGATAGTAATAACTAAATTTTTGCTTTGAAACTTTGCTTCTTGAGGTATTGTCACCACCAACCCGACCGATCCAATTGCCTCCTTCTCGGTACATCGGTTCTACTAAAGTTTGATGACGGACATCTTTCCAAAAGAGGACTGGAACGAGTCGATCATATTCATAGACGATTTCAGCGCGAACAAATTCATCGGAAGCCGGTGTTTCAGCAACAAAGGTGATCGGACAGTCGCTATTGAAAGATTTTCGATCGGTTCTATTATAAATTTTATAGCTTATTTTACGAAAGCGAATTGTAAAATATTTTCGAACTCGAGGGTCGTTTTTTAAGGCGATATAACAACGAGCGTTAACGGCCCTTTCCGATCGAAAAAAAAGTTCGGTTGTACCGTTCATTGAATTAAGATCACCTGCGACATTGACGCCGTTTGGAGTGCTGACAATTAATGGTTGGTTTGGCAAATAATTTCCAAAATAATCAAAAACGCTAAATTCAATCCGAAAATAATCGCGATTATTGGCATAAATTTTTCCATTATAATCATCGAAAAGAGTAATTTTTATTTTTGAAAAGCGGAGTGCAGAGTGTTTATCAACACTACTATCAGTGTTCGCCAAACTCGAGCTATTCGAGCTATTATTGTTGATCGTAGAAGAATTTTGGCCTGTCGTCGGCAATATTTGATAGCTAACTGGCAATTGACTGACTCCTTTTTTCTTGGCACCGATAATGTATGCGGCGTTTGTCGAATATTGATATCCGGTTGATTCTTGGGCTTTAGCATCACTTAAAAAGCTCGGGGCAAGAACACCGATAGCAAGAAGTGAAACAAAAAATTTTTTTAAATATTTCATATTTTCTTCTTATAACGAATAATAATATCATATTTGACTACATTTGTCAACAAAGACAAGGTTACCCCTCACTCGCGGTGTCATTCCCGCGACCGTGTCCTGTCGTAGCTCCGCCAACCGGCGGAAGCGAAGGAGGGCTGTGTCCTGCCGTAGCTTTAGCGAAGGAGGAAGGCAGGAATCTAATTTACTAGATCCCCGGGTCAGATCGTTGTCTGCCCGAAGATGACAGCGGTAAGAGTGGGAGTGAGCAGATACAGACAAGGTTTATTTGTTCCAATAATTTGCCAATACTTATGAGAAGTTATAAAATATGTTTATGCAGGACGGACTTAAAACAAGGTTCGCCAAAATCATCAGTCGGGAAAGGTTGCCCAGCCGATTATTATTTTGTGGTTTTCATCATCCGGAAGAGACGAAACCGGCGGTGATGGGTGATGTTTTCTATTTCTTAGAGATTGTTTCTCCTTGGTTCCCGAACACTTCGGTTGCCCAAACGATAATTAAAACGATTATTGAGCACTATTATCAGCAGTCAAGTTTAGATAGTGCTCTCAATTTAGAGGTAACTTTAAAAGAAGTAAACGCTCGGATTGCCGAAGTTGCGGCTGAAGGCGATAATGACTGGGTCTCAAATTTAAATGGAATTATCGGTGTTGTTAAAGACGGTGAACTTCACTTCTCTCAAGTCGGTTCATTAGTCGGTTGCATGATTAGGGAAAGAAAAATTGTTCAGATCACTGAAAATAGAGGCCTAAAGCAACGGGTTTCGCCACTTCGGGTTTTTGAGCAGTTAACTTCAGGCGAATTAATCTCTGGTGATCGATTGATTTTTGCAAATACTCAATTACTTAACCACATTTCTTTGGAGCGGCTACGAATTTCGCTTCAATCTGAACAAGTCGAGGTTGGGCTAGAGGAAATATTTCGCCAGCTTAAAAAAACAAAAGCCAAGGAGATCAACACTTTGGTCTTCGAGGTCAATACCCAGGATGAGATTTCTAAAAAAACACTCTCAAATTGTCCCGATGTCTTTTATCTCGATTTGCCTCTTGATTCTCGGTTGCTTCAGTATCGGAAAATGGCCGAGCCCTATTTGAAGAAAAGTGCTGAATTAAGCAGACAGGGTTTTGAAAAGTCGAAGATCGCTTATAAAAAGTCGAAACAATATTATCATGAAAGATTTCGGCCAAAAGTCCGAGAAATTTACCACAAAGGTAAGGAAGCAACGATCAAGGGGATAAAATCAACAAATCACAAGATATCACCGGCGATTAAATCAATTAGTGAAGGGAAAGCAATCTCAAAAATAAAATATACTACTCGCCCTTATCTTAAAACAACCGGCACTTTTTGGAACAAAATCTTTCGAATAATTCGCCCTTATTTTAGCAACACCCAGCGATTATTTGACCCCAAAAATCGAAAATTTCTTTATATCGGGCTGGCAATTATTGTTTTAACGTTCGCTTTTTTAAAAATTCGCTCTAACAATCGAACACAGGTTGATCTTAAACAGCAAGAAGAAATTGCCGCCGCTTTTGAGGGCGGTAAAGAAGCGTATGATCAAGCTTTGGTGGATATCGGTCTTAGCCGCAATGATGCCGGGTTTTTAAAGCTCCTTTCGGCGCAAGAATTAGCAAAAAAAGCGCTTGAGAGCGATTTTAATCGAACCGAAGTGGAAACGCTTCTTTCAAATATCCAATCGAAAATCGATGAAATGAGTAACACAAAACGTTTTTCTGCCGAGAATCTCTTTGTGGAGAATTTGTTGATTACACCGAAAATTATTCTTTATAGCAACAATAATCTTTACCTAGTAAGTGATATTGGGGATATCGGTATTTACAACATAAAAACCAAAGAAGGAAAAATCGTTGCCTCTCTACCGGAGGGAAGCGGAAAAGTTATCACTGCCACAGCCGCAAATGCGAGCGATCGGGTATACATTTTGACCGACAGTAATAAAATGTATAGTTACTCAAACGAAGATCAAGTTGTTACTCCCCTTGAAATTTCCGATGATGCCGGAAAATGGGAGGAAGCGACAGCGATTGCCGAATATGCCCAAAACATTTATTTTCTTGATAGTCAAGCAGGAATTGTCTGGAAACACATTCCGAGTAATAATGGTTATTCAAAAGGGCATGATTACCTTGACACAACCAACGGGTCGATTAAAAACGCAGTTGATATGACAATTGATGGAGAAATCTTTGTTTTATTGCCGGATGGAACGATTCGTCGTTTTAGTCGAGGCGCTTTGGAAGAGTCTATAACTGCCAAAGGGTTGCCAATGCCGAACTCAACAATTGAATCTCCGAGCCAGTTATTACCAACCGGGCAAGGAAAAATATTTCTTTTTGACCGCAAGAATAATCGATTAGTTCTTCTTTCGAGAAATGGAGACTACCAGAGTCAAATTACCACCGATCTTGGCGTAATTGGAACGGCAACTGTTAACAACAAAATCCAAAAAATCTGGCTTTTGGTTGACGGAAAGATTTATGAGTACACCTATTAAGCAAACCAATCGACTAAAGCCGAAAAGCGATTGAGAAAGATGACTTTCAACACTGTGAGTGTTTTACTCTCTTTTTTAAATTTATCGATCTATTAGTCCCCTGATCCGCTAGCTAATAACCATCCCGGTAGTAATAAAGCTCAAAAAACGAATTATTGGTTCGATTATCATAGTTAATATGGGAAATCCCAAAAGTTGTTGACCGACAATAATCCCGACTAGAATCATCGGTCCGATTTGTTCAAATTTCAAGCGACTTTCAAAACTTAGATAGCTTTCGATTACTCGAGAACCGTCAAGCGGAGGAATCGGGATGATATTAAAAGCGACAAGCGCCAAATTAACAAAGACAATTGTTGCGATAAAAGAAAGTATTGGCGAAGAGTCAATCGTAATCCCGTATGCGGTAGCGACACGAATTACAGCTCCCAGGATTAAGGCTAAAAGAAGATTTGCAAAAACACCGGAGAGAGCAATTTTTATCTCGCCGTTTTGATCCTTAACGTTTCGTGGGTTGTAGGGAACCGGTTTTGCCCAGCCAACCCCGACAATCAAAATAAAAAGCAGGCCCAGAAAATCCAGGTGCTTCAATGGATTTAATGTTAACCGCCCGAGTAATTTTGCTGTATCGTCGCCTAAGCGAAAAGCAGTCCAGGCGTGGGCGTACTCATGAATTGTCAAACCGACCAAGAAAGCAACAACAAAAGCAATTAGTTGCATCGGTTGACTTAAAGTATTTAAAATCATCATCGTTGAATTCCTTAGCGAAACCTGCTATATTTATATTTGTTAGATAATAAACGAAACTTCAATGGCCAGATGTACAATTTGCAAAAAAAGCGCGGTTTCCGGAAATAATGTTTCTCATTCTCAAAGACATACGAAACGAAAATTCAAACCGAATCTGCAAAAAGTTCGAGGAATTATCGTTTGTACGAGCTGTCTCCGAACCGCTGCAAAAAGCGATAGATAATCTAGCTACTCTTTTGGCATTGACTTGCCATTTGTAGCGAGTTTGCGATCTCGCTCTGTTTTAAGTTCTAAAAAACATTTCTCGCAAAGGATCGGGCTGTCTTTTTTCGCTTCAAAAGGGACTTCGCTTTTTTTCTTACAGTGGTCACACTTGATCCAAAATCGAGGATGCTTTTCCGTTAGCTTCGCTTTGTAAATAGCGGCACACGGCTTACAACGCTTAGGAATATTTTGTAATCCTTTATCGTAAAAAAATTTCTGCTCGCCGACAGTCCACATGAACTTATTGCCGCAATCGGTGCAAATTAAAATCTTATCCTCGATATTTTCTGCCATATTTTGTCATCCCTTTTGGATTCATTATAGCACTCTTCGAGCCAAAAACAAACAATTTTTGGTAAAATAACCAAAATATTGTTATCAGAAGAAAAATTTGTTAAGGTTAGAACGAAATGCATGCTTTGAATTTACTCAAGAAAAATCTATCATCGGGAAGTCTGAATCAAAGCTGTCTTTTGGTTTCAGCCGATGACGAGATATTGAATGAGGCTCTTAAATTGATTTGTGATTCACTTAACGTGCCTACAAGCCAAATTATAAAAATTCTGCCGGAAAGCGATGGGCGAGGCGAAATTTCGATTGGTTCAATCAGAAGTCTTAAATCAGAGCTTGCAAGATCAGCGATCGGTGGAAAGCGGTTGGTGGTTGTTTATTCGGCTGATAAAATTTCGACCGAAGCGGCAAATAGTTTTTTGAAGACACTTGAAGAACCGCCGAGAGATACGACAATCATTCTTTTAGCTGAAAGTGAACAAATTATTCCGACGATTCTTTCTCGCTGTCAAAAATTTTATTTTCCATCAATTCCAAAAAATAATTATTTTTCGGAAGAAGAAATTGAGATGTTCCTCCAGAATCGTCTCCAGCCGGCATTTAAAACGGTTGAAAAAATTAACGAACGGGGAGAAGGAGACAAATTTGTTGATTGTTTGCTCGGATTTTACCATCAAAAACTAATTGATGACCAACGATATCAAAAAATTGTCGACGCCCTTATTCGAGCAAAAAAGTATCAGGACAGCAACGCCAACCAGAAGCTGATTCTGGAAAATTTAGTTTTAGATATTATTGAAGGGTAAATATATGAGTCTGGCATTAAAAATTATCAGTAACGGTCGTATTATTCCTTATGCTCCGACAAAATTATCGCTAACCGAGGGCGACGATGTTCTAATTGAGGTTTTGGGTTGTCAAGAGCGAGCAACAATCTGTGAATTTCGAGCTGGAGATTCCGAAGAAAAGACCGACGCTGAAGAATCGCCGGAGATAATCCGAAAATTGACTGAAGCGGACAAAAAAAGATGTTTGGAGTTGAAAAATAAAGCTCGAGAAACACTTGATCTGTGCCAGCAGAGAGTCTCGGCTCACAATCTGGAAATGGAGCTTCTTGATGCCGAGCTTAGCTTTGACGAGAAGAAGTTAACTTTCTTTTTCTCGGCTGCCGGTCGAGTTGACTTTCGCTCGCTAGTTTCTGATCTGGCATCAAACTTCAAGAAACTTATTCGTTTACAACAGGTTGGTGCACGTGATGAAGCGCGTCATTTCCAAGGAGTCGGTCGTTGCGGTCGTCCTTTCTGTTGTAGCTCGTTTCTTTCGGAGAATCTCGATGAAATTACCTTGGATATGGCTCGTTGTCAACAGCTGGCTCATATGGGATCAAATCGAATCACCGGTGGTTGCGGAAAATTAATGTGTTGTTTGAAATATGAACTCAAAGATTATGAAAAAAATTTAAAGGATTTGCCGAAAATCGGCGAAGAGGTTAAAATTGAAGACGGAATCGGTATTGTTGTTGATTTGAATGTGTTAAAAAAGAAAGTTACAGTCCAGCTTCAGGAGGGTAACCGGGTGGAGGTTGATTGGCCGAAGTAATAATGGTAATTTGCCTGGCGGGAATTCTTTTTATCTTGATCCGAAAATTTCCGGAACTAACCTCGGTCGTTAAAAACGGATCGGATGGTTTTCCTGTAGAAAAAAAAGTTATCAAAAAGGAAAAACCGGCAGAAAAAACTCGGGAAATTGATACTCCGGAATTACCCGAGACTCCGAAAATTAAACCAAAATATTCGGAAAAGGTCGAAAAGATACTCGCCGATGCCCGAGAAACTTTAAGCGCCAAAAAAGGACAATTAGCCGAGGAAAAACTAATTGAAGCAATCAAAATCGATCTTCGTTGCGCCGATGCATATTCCATTCTCGGTGACATTTATTTTTCTCGTAAAAGATATTCCGAGTCAAAAGAATCTTATCAGGCGGCAATCCGCTACGACGATGATCAGGGAGCGGCGCACTATGGTCTGGCCTTAATTTTAGAATCGGAAAATCGTTTAAACGATGCCGCAAGCGAGGTTTTGCTTGCCACAAAAATTGACCCGAAAAATGATATCTGGCTTAAAAAACTGGCTGATCTTTATATGGATTTGAGAATGTATGCCAAAGCGGTCAATGTTTATAAAAAAGCTGCCGCTTGCCGACCAGACTATCAGTTATATAAAGACTTAGCATCGCGGGCGGAATTGAAACTACGAACCCACAAGCCGAATACGAGAAGCTAATTTCTTGAATATCGGAGGATTTTTTGTTAGTCTAGTTTGGAGTTTAAAATGCCGATGTAGCTCAGTTGGTAGAGCAACTCCATGGTAAGGAGTAGGTCACCGGTTCAAGTCCGGTCATCGGCTCCAAGAGTTTGCTGGGGTACTCAAGCGGTCAACGAGGTCAGACTGTAAATCTGATGGCTTATGCCTTCGCAGGTTCGAATCCTGCCCCCAGCACCATCCTTCGCTAAAGCTACGGATGGCGAGCCATGTAAAATACTTTTTACGCGATCGAACCTGCGCGTAGCCGTTTCGGCTACATCGGATAGAAGAAATGTGAATTGCCAAATTTACGGTTTAGTTAGTATTAAAAGCGCGAAGCGAGAAACGGGGCTTCTCGCTCGAGTCAGAGCCAGAGGGCTCATCCCTCAGAGTCGATGACCGCCCATTAGAATCTTGCCCCCAGCACCATCCTTCGCTAAAGCTACGGATGGCGAGCCAGGTAAAATTGAGTCCATGGTATTAGGTTCAATGATATTTATTTTTGTAACTGTCTCCTATATTAATAATAAAATAACTATTCTGCCTGCCCGCCAGTCGCCTAGCGCCGATATAGCTCAACGGTAGAGCAACTGTTTTGTAAACAGTAGGTTGTCGGTTCAAATCCGACTATCGGCTCCAGGCGATCGGCAGGCGGGTAAACAGTAGGTTGCCGGTTTAAATCTGATAAAAGTAGCAAAAATTAATTTTTTCATAATATTGAAAGGGTAAAATGGCTAAAGATGCGCGAGAAATTGTTACTCTGGAATGCTCGGTTTGTAAAGAGCAGATCACCACGACCGAAAAAAATACCAAACTTCTAAAAGAGAAGTTAGAGTTTAAGAAACATTGTAAACGTTGCCGAAAACATACGCTTCACAAAGAGATTAAACAAAAGAAGGGCAAAAAATAATTTTGCCCACCGTAGGGCTATAGTGCCAATGGTAGCACGCCGGTCTCCAAAACCGGAAGTAGGGGTTCAAATCCTCTTAGCCCTGCCATGATCCACTCGCATAAAAACTTTCTTGGGTTCATGGCGAGCCAACAAATTAACAGCTTTCCGAGCTGTTTTTTGTGTGTAGGCAAAGTGTAGATCGAGCTAATAATGCTTTGCGTGGTAAATTAGTGTATATTCAAAAATATGGATAATAATCTTCAAAATTTAGGTTTTAGTGCCTACTTTGAATCACTCCGAAAGAAGTTGCAGATCGGAGTTGATTTGGTTGCTCGAGTCATTGCTGAACACAGAGGAATGTATTATGTCAAAAATTCTAGAAGTGAATTTCAGGCTAGAATTACTGGAAAACAAATGTTTAGGGCGGGTCTTAGGGAAGATTACCCGGCAGTCGGCGATTGGGTTGTGATAACAATAATTGATAAAGATCGAGCAACAATCGAGCAGATATTGCCACGAAGAACAATTATTAGAAATACTGCCGTATCTCGAAAATCTACCGATATGACGAAAAGTCAAATCATTGCTACAAATGTTGATATTGCATTTGTAGTTGAATCAGTAGATCGAGATTACAGCTTAAATCGCTTTGAAAGATATTTTGCCTTGCTTGAGGATGGAAATGTAAAACCAGCAATCATTCTAAACAAGGTGGATCTGATTTCAAATAATGAATTAGACAGCAAGATCGCCGAGATAAAAGAGAGATTTACAAATTGTACGGTTATTCCTACAAGCACAAAAACTTCAGAAGGGTTAGATCGTTTAAGAGATTCTCTTTCTTTCGGAAAAACCTATTGTTTTTTAGGATCATCGGGTGTCGGCAAATCTTCATTGGTCAATTCCTTGATTGGCGAGAATAAAGCGAAAATAGGGGCGATCAGTCAAAAGAATGAGCGGGGCAAACACGTTACTACTCATCGAGAGATGTATTTTTTGGAGAATGGGGGAGTCGTGATTGATAATCCGGGGATGCGTGAGGTCGGTTTGGTTAATTCGGAGATTGGCGTCAGAGCGATTTTTGGGGAAATTGAATATTCTGCGTCACTGTGTAAATTTGCGGATTGTTCTCACACTCATGAAGCTGGATGTGCTGTGCTTCAGGCAGTAGAGTCTGGTATGTTTAGTCAGGATCGGTATAACAATTACATTCGGTTAAAAAAGGAGGCTAAACACTACGAAATGACAGAGCATGAGGAACGAGACAAGGATAAAAAATTTGGGAAATATGTTAAAAATTATCTTAAACGAATGAAGGAATTTGAGTAAAGACCTCGGGAAAGAGTGATAAAAAAATCGATAAAATTTTTAAATTACTTTAGTAGTGATTATGGTGGTACTAATTACGCAGCTAATTGGATAGCAGTAGGAATATAAAAAAATCAAAAGATTTTAGTTAAGGAGAAACCATGGAGCTAGGTCAACCCGATAAATCATTTTTTAGACGCTTTTGGTGGATAATTTTCCTTTTGATTATGCTCCTTGGAGTGGGCCTTTTTTTGATCCAAAAAGATAAAAAGAGCTCGACTAAGGACGATTTAGAAAATGATAATCAAGATCAAACTAGCCAAGCAGGAAAGAATTGTACAGACGATCAAGCTTCCTTCACAGCAGAATTTACCGATTTCTCAAAGATTGATGCTTTTCAGCCGATCGGTTCGATCACCGGTGCTTCTCGCGGTCGAAGCTATATTACAATTACAAAAGGCGAGACAGTACCGATTTACTCGCCAATGGATGCAACTTTGACTTCGATAATTTATGCTTATCGCGGGCCCGATGCCGATCATGGTGAATACGGTTTTAAATTCGATGCCGGATGTGGAGTAACGTTTTTACTCGATCATTTGGATAGCGTCTCGGACGAAATGAAACAACACGCTCCCGCACAACCAACCACTTCAACCGCGACTAACGACTCTTTATCAATTCCGGTAAAAGCCGGTACTTTACTTGGATATACCGATGGAACCCTACAAGCGAGAACCTTTGATTTTCTAGTACTGGACTCAAATATCGAAACTTTTCATATTAAACCGACACGTTGGGAGTGGGAACAATCGCTTTATTCTGTTTGTCCGTATGATTTATTTACACTGGAAATTAAAAATAAATATTATCAAAAAATCGGATTGAGTTCAGACACCGGTTTTGAAAAAGCCGAAAGCTGTGGTCAAATTAGTTATGATATTGCCGATACGATATCGGGCGGATGGTTTTTAGATGATGAATCTACAGATACGAAAGGCGAATTCTTGCTTATTGGAGCGACCTTCAATCAAGTTGATCTGGTAGTAAAAAACGACAGCGAAAAAACAAATTTAAGAATTACTGATTACAGCCCTAAAGTTTTGCCAAAAAATGTTGGCATCGGGCAGTCGGCTTGCTATAAAGGTTTCAGTAACGATTGGGTTTACGTGCATCTTCTGGATGCTAATACTATAGAAATCAAAAATGGTAGCGGTTCTTGCCCATCATCTTTTTCTTCCACTGGAACAAAGAAATATTATCGATAAAAATAAAACCGTTCTTATTTTATAAAGCTTTTACAAAACTAAAATCGTTCCGAAATTTCGGAACGATTTTAGTTTGAGTTTGTTACCCTATTAGCCCCGCTAAATAAGGCAGGTAGAGAAATACTCCAAGTGGGACAATGAATAGCGTCCAGCCGAGCGATAAGCCAACCGGTGAGCCCCATTCATCCCATCTGTACTTTTTACGAGCCCAATACTTGGGGTCACTCATCACGCTATTTATAGCCTGACCCACATTCTCCTCGAACTTTTTCTGTTCTTCTTTGTTCATTTTGACTCTAAAAATTAAGATTGTTAATGACTATCTGATCGACCACAAGATAGTTTGGGGCCCTTGCTTTTTCTCGTTTGGACTCCTTTTGATGTCCCAAGGGTATGACAGGAGTATCTAATCCAACGAGCAGATTATACCCGATCTTAACAAAAAATTATAGTATCTTTCAGATAGAAAAGTATCCAATTACGAATTACTCTATTATAAGAAGTCATTATTTGGATAGTGTCTAATCGTACTATAGGTTTTTCATCGAAAAAAGTTGCACTTGAAAATGCTGACTGGCATATCGTCTATTTATTCATAAATAGCCAAAATAATACGATGATAAAACTCAAAAATAATTTTAACTTGCAAGAATTTTTTGAATGTTCTAAAATATAAACAGCTTCAAAGTAATCAATTTTTAAGGAGGCAGATGGAACATGAAGCCTTAAGTAAGACGACGATCGTTTTGTCGATTGCGGCGGCAGTTCTTGCGGCACTCGACGCAATGGGAGTCGGGATTTGGTTGTCGGCCAGCAGTTGGTTAATCACCTCGGCAGTTACTGGCATCTGGGCGATTTACTTTCGACCAAAAAAGTAGGAATTAATTAAAGCGAGGGGAAATGAGTCGGCAACTGATCAGTATTAGGTTGCGCCTAAGACGGTATTTTACATATCTGTCATTTTTCTTGATCGTTGCTTTTCTTGGGATTTTTACCACCCAAGAAATTTTTAACGGTACAAAAGTCAAGGCGGCGGTTTCGCGGAGCGGTCCCAATTTAACAATCACCAACGGCGGTGGTAGCAACTATTTTTACATAAATGAGGCCGGGAATATCTACGGCGACAACGGATTTGAACTCTATGATGAAACTTACCAAGGGACTCAATCAGTTCTCGATCGGCGTTATTATGCCTATGCTTTTGCTCTAAACAATCCTTTACTAGGCACAATTCAGCCGACCGACAATGTTATTATTAATGGTTCGGCAACAGTGATTGCTGAAAAGATTAATTGTGCTAATTTGACAATCGAAGGGCGAGGGAAAGTTACTCACCCGATGGTTAATCGCGATAACGATATGGATGCGACAGATACGGCAGAAATAAATCGTCCTGTTTATCGGAACGATTATTGGGGAGCCGAGTTTGTTGGCTATTATATTGCTCAACCTGGGACATCAACTTATTTTTCTTTGAGCGAATACGATGATGCGGCGGCAGTCCAGGTCGGTACTGGAAATACGGGAAATATTTTTGACACAACATGGACTACGGTTTATGTTAACACTCTCGGTGACAACAGCCCCGATTCTTCTTGGAATGCTAACCGATTTACTCCTAATTCCGGTCAATATATTGGCAATATTAATGGAATTCGAACAGCAACAACGAATAATTCAAATGCTATTGCTTACATTCCGATCAGAATTTTAGTTGCTGACAATCAAGGAGATGCTCAAATTAAGTTAAGATATGCACTTTATCAGTCTAACAACAATAACCAGCTTCCCGGGGGGACTCAAACCGTTCCTACTGCCCAATTTTTTCCGGCGAATAGTAGCGGAACGATGGTTTCAGCTGGTAGTAGCTTGACGATGAGATATTATATTGCCAATGTCCTCGGTCAGAATCGAAAAATGCTTGGTTTCAGCCGACAGCAGGGCTTTACCTATGGTGCATTAACCGGAACAAAGCAAAGCTTGTGGCTTGACGGTAACCTTCTAGCCCCCGGATCACCGTCATCGGGAAATTATGGGTGTTCAAGTGGATCTGAATGTCGAAGTTCTCGATTCGGTTTTTTTTGGGGCGGGAATGAGATGCAGACACCTTTTGGTAGTACCGTTAGTCGGGGGGAGTCACCATTACAGACACGATCATTTCGTTATACAGCACAAGTTTTTAACGATAGTGCTACTGATATGACTTTTACTCGTCGAGATGGCGGTACGGTCGAGATGAACAAGAACTTTAAGGGTTTAAAAATTCAACTTAGCGGTAATTTTTTAATAAAAACGACGCCGTATGTTGATTTTTCCGGTCCAATCGATGTTGCCGGTTCCGGCTTTCCCGGATCGAGCAATGAGCTTTCATATAATTCGATGCAAAATGGAACCGGAGCTGGGCCGGCGGGCGGTTATAATTCCGAATATAGACAAGAAAAGGCTGTCGGCGGCGGCGGCGGTCATTACGGTTATCTTGGTTCAAAGGGCGGGGCATCATATTCGGAGACTATTACTTATCCGCCAAGAGATTCTAATATTTCTATCACCAACCAAACTTTGTCGACCGATCCCAATGACCCGATTTCTGATGATCCGGCCTTTTATCGCTTCAATTTTGGCTCCGGCGGCGGCGCTTCAAATGATTTATATACCGGTTGGTCCATTGGTGGTTCCGGTGGTGGCGCAGTAGAGATTGTCGCGGCAAGCTTCAAAGTTGAGCCGACCGGTCTTCTGACTGGGGCGCAGAAGATTATCAACGCCAGCGGTTCTTTGGGAGAAGTATATATCGTTGATAGTTGGTTGGATGAAAATGGGCTTTCCGGCGGTGGCGGCGGCGCGATCGAAATTCGATTAACTGGATCGTTGGAGTATAATGGTCGATCTCAATTCCAACTTATTTCTGCTGCCGGCGGTGACAATGAATATATCTCGCCGACATATTATCGAGTTTCCGGCGGTGGCGGCGGCTATATTATGGTTAGTTCACCTTCTTTTCTATACAATGGGGCGCCAATCGCAGAAACAAACATGAGAGTCAGTTTGGATGTAACCGGCGGAATCGGGCAAAATCTTGATAATCAAAATGACTGGGGCTATGCTGGAATTGTTAGCAATCTCTCCGGTTCCAACGGTCAAACACGAATCACTAATCCAACAACTGGGATTTCGATCAAAAAGAGCCTTGAGCCACTGAGGAGAAACGGAATTGTAGCGACATTCAATCCTTATGGTTTACAAAAAGACGATCAAATAAAAGTCATACTTGAATTAACAAACCTGACTATTGGAGCACCAATTACAATCAAGGATGATTTTTTAAATGTTTCTCCGGCCGGAACGCCGATCTGTCGGTGTGATGTTAATGTAATTGCCGGAAGTCCTGTCAACTGCAATTCAAATTACCCGGCGAGTAACAATAGCAGTAGTATCTCTTGGTCAATAACACCGACGAATCCAACTCAAACCTTAGAATATATCTGTCGAGTAGTTGATTAATCATGAAGCGATCACTATATATTTTTTTAGCGATATCGATTTTTTTTGCCCCGTCAATAGTACGGGCGGAAATCGGCTTGCCGGAGATTATGATTGGTCAAACGGAAGTTACGGAAAATTTAGGTGGTCAAACCCATGCCGGCGGTTTTGTCGGTAACCAATCAATTTATAACTATCAACCGGAAAGTTCAGTTTCTGACAATGGTTTACTCGGTTTCAGCAATACTCGATTGATCGACGGTTGTTTGCTTGATTCTCGATGTTTTGAATTGAATCTATTAAATACCGGCGTCGATTTGATGACGAGCAGAACTTATATTTTCAGTAAAGCAGAGAATGAAACTGCCGCTCTTTATTATTTGCCAAAAATTGTTAAGGGTGATATTTATTCTAAAAACAGCCAGTTTAACGATGCCAAATTTTTTGGCGATCATATCTATCTTGGCGATGACCCGATCAATGGCTCCAACGCCAAGTGGCAGCTCGGCAACTATCAAATCAGTGACCAGGCATTATCTGCTTGGGATACGACTAATTTTTCCAAAAATCAGGAAATGGAACGAAATATCCGACGATTGATAAATCGGTCAAAAACGGTCAACTCGACGACAATTAATAATAATTGCGCCGTTACGGGAGCGGTCGGATGCAGTAAGTTCCCGAGTCCAAATCTGATTTATGGTGAAGACGCCGATCATCCGGAAGGTCGAATTTACTATGTTGGTGGTGATTTAACGATTAGCAATAAACCGGCTTTTATTAATAATTCTCGGACAACAATTATTGTTAATGGCAATCTAGTTATTAGTAATAATTTTGGCATTTCAATTCCAGAAGACAGTAACTTCGGATTTATCGTTCTTGGCGACGTCAATATAACCGGTACCGGGAATCAGATATTGCGGGCGGCGATTTTTACTCCGAGTAAAGTTACGATCTCCGGCTCATTCGCTTTCCTTGGGGCCCTTACCTGCGGTGATCTTGACATCACCGGAGTTACCAACATGCGGATTGATTACGATGAATCATTGCTTTTAACGCCGCCTCCGGGGATTAGCTATAATCAATCTCCTTCTTCCGAGACTTTATTTTAGATCGTTGACAGAAGAAAAAATAATAGCGATAATTAAGGAAAGTATAACTTGAGGAGGGTGAAGGTGGATCAGAAAGATCAGCCAACAATGCCAAGGTTTACCGTTGGCGATGAGAAAAGGGTTTTTTCTAATATTTTTAATTTGTTGACCATTATTGCTGGAGTGATTGCAATCGTTTTTACGATTGCAATTTATTTTTACCAACTCTCTTTAAAAAATCAAATTTCCGACTTAACCGGTCAGAAAGCATCATTGCTAAGTCAGATTCAAACTCCGGAAAATCTTGATATTGAAAACCAGGTTAATGGAATCATCACTTCGGTTAATCTGATCAAATCAATAAAAGATTCCGACTCTAATCGCTTCAGTTTGGCACTTTCAAATTTGCCACCAATTATACTAAAAACCAGTCGGGTTAAAAATTTTTCAATTGATGAATTCGGGGTGCTATCTTTGGATGTTGTGACTAATTCTAACGAAAATGTTGCAAAATTCTTAAAATCGCTCGACGAAAGTAATTTTTTAGAAAATATTCAACTTCTTTCAAGCAATGCCAGTGGTACAACCGAGGCGCCGGTAATCGATTTTTCAGTCACAGCGACAATTAATCAAGACAAAACGATTTCTTTAGAATCAGACAATTTAGAATCTAATACAGAATCCTCTGACGATTCAAGCGGCGTCAATGAAACAACAACAGAAAACGACCAGCCAGCAAACGAGCCACCGGAGGCATCATTATGAAAACCGACGCTAGAACCAGAAACTTAATCGGCCTGTTAATGATCGTTATCGTTATTTTGCTTTATCTTTGTTATCAAGTTTTGTCACCTAAAATTTTAGAGTTGAGATCCCAAGAATCGGCCTTAAAAACAGAGGTATCATCAGCTCAAATCAAGTTTGACTCGTTGGTGGTAGCAAAGAAACAACTTAGCCAATTAGACGATATGGTAAACAAAATTAATTTAGCGATTCCGAAAAATCGTGACTATCCTTCGATCATTCTCTCGATCAACGCAATCGGTTCTCGAAATGGGGTGGTGATCGCTAATATTACACCGGAAAATAGTTACGGCTACAATGATCAATATCAAATCGATTCTAGCACGCAGGAGATTACTTTTTCGGTTAGCGCCAGCGGAACCTTCCAGCAACTAAAGGCTTTTACTAGCGATCTCGGAAGTAATTTAAGATTGATGAATATCAGAAGCGTTACTTTAAGTAGTTCGCTTGAAGGCTCGACTATCAGTTCAACCGAAAATATTATCCAGGCAGTATTCGATCTGATTGCATACTCTCGATCTGACAATGTTACAAATACTGAAGAGGAGGTTTATGGACCGTAATCGAATGGTGTCGTTATTGTCAGGAGCAATGGTTCTAGTCATCGTTGTTGTTGTTTGTGTTGTCTCTTTACTGCGGATCAGAATTAACCAAAAATCAATTGTTGCCGATACCAATGGTCTGCAGGCTCTTGAAATTGATAAAATCAATCAAAAAAATCTTTCGACGGTGGATAATTTGCAAAATTATGCTGGTCTGCCACTCGTTCTAAAATCTGAAGAATTCGGGCGCGATGACCCCTTTGCTGGTATCTAGATAAAAGCCAATTTCGATAGGGATAGATTAATGCCTCAATCTTTAACTTATGATTACTCGGTCGCTGATCGTTATCAGTCAATATTGGATGTTTTCTTCTTGCAAGGACTGATAAATTATCAGGATTATCAGAACTTAAAAACAAAATTTTCAACTAATGCTGATGTTGAATCTTTTTTGCTAAAGAATCAATTAATTTCGAAGGATTCGGTAAATCGCGCCTACAGTATTATTTATAAAATTCCTTTTGTCGATTTAAAAAACTTAAAAATTGAAAAATCGGTTATTGAACTCGTGCCTTTGGAATTGATACGTAAATATCAAATTGCCCCTTTCTCGATTGTCGATGATTTTATTAATGTTGCTTTTGCCAATCCGGGGCGAATTGAAAACGACCTTAGATTAATTAATGATTATTTTGCAAAGAAGTCACTTCAAATTAATGTTTATATTACCACCACCAACGATATTGAGTCGGTGATTAAGCAATATAAGAGCGATCAGGGGGAACTTCTCTTAACCAAAGCTAAATATCCGACAGTTTTTTTGAAAAACCAGAGTATCCCTCAACAATTAATTAACTTATTGCCGATTGAATACATCGAAAAATATCATTTAATAATTTTTGGCAAACGAAATGAGCAGAATTATCAAATCGCCACCGATTTAGTCGATTCGCCGGAGGCGATGAAGGCGATTCGAGTCGTTGAAGAGCAAAACAAAGTCAAATTTGAAATTTTTGCCACATCGGAAAGCGATGTGAATTTTGTTCTGAAATCACTCAAAACAGAGAAAGAAGAACAGGTCAAAGATAGCAGAATAAAAGACAATCAGAACAGAAAATCGATAATCGGTAATTTGCGTGGCATTATTTCGTCCCCGACGTCTACCGATCAATCAAAAAAAATCACTGTAGACTCTATTGAAAAAGATATCAGTCGTTATCAAGTGGTTTCCGCTGATAGTAACCAAGAAAAAATCGTTGATCGTAAAAAAGTTGAAATTAGACGACCTGATGAAAAAACGGGGGAAGATAAAGATGATAAACCGGACGAATCAACCGTTTCGGCTGAAAATCTAGCAAAAAATCAAAAAACGTCACAGGAGTCAGTTCCAAAAAAAGCCGACTTAGAAAATATTGGCGACTTAATTGATCATGAAATAACGACAATTGAAGAGCTGAAGGAAATTATAAAATTAAATCAAGTACCAAAAATTGTTGCTGGAGTTGTCAACTATGCCATTTTTATGCGTTCCTCGGATATCCATATGGAGCCGGAAGAAAAAGATTTTCGAGTTCGTTTTCGGATCGATGGCACCCTACAGGATATTGTTTCACTTCCATTATCAATCCAGAGTCAAATTGTTAGTCGAATCAAGATTCTAAGCGATTTAAAGCTTGATGAGAGTCGGATTCCGCAAGACGGTCGTTTCGACGTAAATTTTAATCATCGCGGTGTTGATATTCGAGTATCGACCTTGCCGACTGTCCGCGGCGAAAAGGTTGTCCTTCGTCTTTTGGATAAAAATCAGGGGATCCTATCTCTCGAAGATCTTGGGATGGTTGGTCGGGCATTTGATTTAACTCTCGAAGCAATTAAAAAGCCTTATGGAATAATAATTTCGACCGGTCCGACCAGTTCTGGAAAATCAACGACTTTGTACGCAATGTTAAATCGGATTAGTGTTCCGGCAGTTAATATTATAACGCTTGAGGATCCGGTCGAGTATGAAATTCCCGGAGTCAATCAATGTCAGATAAAACCAAAAATCGGCTTCGGTTTTGCTGAAGGATTGCGAAGTATTTTGCGTCAGGACCCAAATGTGATTATGGTCGGCGAGGTTCGCGACCTCGAAACAGCTAGCATGGCAACTCACGCCGCCTTAACCGGTCATTTAGTCTTAACCACGCTTCACACAAACAATGCCGCCGGTGCTCTGCCAAGATTGGCAAACATGGGAGTTGAACCTTATTTGATTACCTCAAGTATTAATCTAATAATTGCTCAAAGATTAGTTAGAAGAATCTGCCCGAAATGCCGTGAAGAGGTTTCAATCCCAGCCGGATTGGCCGAGAAAGTTAAACAGGAACTGCTTCTTATTCCGGAAAATAATAAAGCTGATCGGTCACGAATAAAAAGTGAGCCAAAATTTTATCAAGGGAAAGGTTGCAATGAGTGCCATCAAGGCTACAGGGGGCGACTTGGCGTTTTTGAAGTTTTGCGAATAACTGATAGAATTGAGGAGGCGGTTTTAAGAAAACTTCCAGCTTCAGAAATCCTGAAAGAATCGATAGCTGATGGAATGATTACTATGCGTCAAGACGGAATTCTAAAAGCGCTTGAGGGATTGACGACGATTGACGAAGCTTTGAGGGTTTCCGAAAGCACCGAAATTAATTAGTTTTCATTGACGCTTTATCTGCTTTTAAATATAATTTTCTTAGAGACAGATATTAAGGAGGGTGATGCATTTTAAAGATAATCCGAAAATTGCCGGTCTGCTCGATTTTGGTATTCAGAAGGGAGCAACCGATCTTCACCTAATAGTCGATAGCGCTCCGATTTTGCGAGTTGACGATCACTTGATTGAATTTAAAGATATTGCTCCCTTTACTCCGGAGTCGATGAAACTTGCGCTTGAGGGCTTTTTTAATACCGGTGGTCTTGAAGAATTACAAGAAGTTAAAGAAGTTGACTTTTCATTCAGCCATCGCAATTATCGCTTTCGAGCCAATATTTATTACCAAAAGGGAGATTTGGCCGCTTCTTTTCGATTAATTCCAAACGAAATCAAAACATTTACCGAACTTGGATTGCCACCGATAATTGAACGTTTTGTCAGTTCAAGTCAAGGGTTTGTAATTGTTACCGGTCCGGCTGGTCACGGTAAATCAACAACTTTAGCCTCGATGGTTGAAAAAATAAATACTGAAAGACGAGAACATATTATTACGATTGAGGACCCGATTGAGTATGTTTTTGAGCACAAAAAGAGTATTATTTCCCAGCGAGAGGTTGGAATTGATACGAATTCTTTCTCAAAAGCATTGCGAAGTGCGCTTCGCGAAGATCCTGACGTGATTCTAGTCGGGGAAATGCGCGACCTGGAAACAATCGAAGCGGCGCTAAATCTGGCAGAAACCGGTCACCTGGTGCTGACTACTCTTCACACCAATTCGGCAGCCCAGACGACTGATCGAATTATCAGTATGTTCCCATCTCACCAGCAAGAACAAGTCCGGGGGCAGTTAGCAAGCGTGCTTGTCGGGGTAATTTCTCAAAGACTACTGCCAAAAATCTCTGGTGGTCGGGCACTGGCGGCGGAGATTATGATTGTCGATTCGGCAATACGAAATCTAATCCGCGAAGGGAAAGTTCATCAAATTCCAAATGTTATTCAAACTTCCTCTTCATCAGGTATGATTAGCCTCGATAAAGTCCTTGCTGAATTAGTCAGTAAAGGAGATGTTTCGGTCGAAGATGCGATGAGCTGGGCACTTGACCCGAAGAGTTTTAAAATGATGGTATATTAATGACAAAATTTCTCTATAAAGCTAAAGATACCGCAGGAGATTTGGTCTCTGGGACGGTTACTGCCGAAAACCAGGTTGAGGCCGAAGATCTTTTAAAAAAGAATAATTTTTTATTGGTTGATATAGAAACTGCTAATACGATCGATCTTGGTTCTGTTTTTAGACGCTTCTCTGATCGTGATAAGGGGATTTTTATTCGACAATTGTCAACTATGGTCGCCGCCGGAATCCCATTGCCGAAGGCGATCGGAGTTATTGCTTCGCAAACGGAAAATGAATTCATAAAGGGGATTTATTTTAAGCTTGTCGATGATTTAGAGCGTGGTCAAAATTTTTCTGTTGCCTTATCCCAATTCCCTCGAATTTTTACTCCGGTAATGGTTGCCGTTATTAGATCGGGTGAGCAAACAGGGAATCTCGAAGAGGTCCTAAAACAGTTATCGATTCAAATGGAGCGTGACTCCCGGTTAATTTCAAAAATCAAAAACGCGATGATCTATCCGATAGTTATCTTGGTTGCAATGATCGCGATCGCAACTGCGATGCTGGTTTTTGTGATCCCGAAATTTAAAGATATCTTTGCCGCTTCAAATAGCGAGTTACCGCTGTCAACAAAAATGCTAATCGGACTTTCCGATTCGTTGGTTGGCAGTTGGTATTATTATCTAATCGCTTTGATTTTTTTATATCTTCTTACCCGTTCAATTTTGATTTCCGACCAGGGGCAATATTCTTTCGACCTTTTCAAGATTAGAACCCCGATAGTAAGTCCAATCGCAAAGGGAATTTATATGACCAGATTGTCGCAAACGATGTCAATGCTCAACCGTTCCGGAGTTCCGATTTTAGAGTCGCTCAAAATTATCTCCTCGGTAATCAATAATCAGGTTTATCAAGAGGGTCTTGACTATGCGGCCTCGCAAGTCGAGAAAGGAATACCATTGAGTGTTCCTCTCGAGAAAAACCCTTATTTTCCACCACTGGTTTCCCAAATGATTGCTATTGGAGAAGAAACTGGTCATCTTGAAAGTGTAATGGAAAAACTCGGTCAGTTTTATGAAGAGGAAACAGACGATAAGATAAAAAATATTGCTTCCCTGATTGAACCGATCATTCTGGTTGTTTTGGGGGTTGCTGTCGCTTTTGTTATGATTTCAATCTTGACACCAATATATCGGATCGCTCAACTGCAGTAGGGGCTTGCATTTGTTTTTTGAAAGTTTTACAATATTGGTAAGACGTTTTTTAAAAGGAGGATAGATGAAAAAGCGAGGTTTTACATTAATTGAACTTTTAATCGTGATTGCAATCATCGGTATTTTGGCTTTGATCGTAATAATCAATCTCGCCGATTCACGCGAACGGGCAAACTATACTCGTGTTAAAAGTGATGTCAATACAATTTCGAAGGCGATGATGACTGCCGTTGCTCAAGGGAAAAGTTTTTCTGCCGCCCTGCCTGAAGATTCCGATCGGATTTTGGCGTCCGGGATGATTTCAGGTATTGTCGATGTTCCAAAACCGCCAACCGGTGGAAATTGGACTGATGATAGTTACCATGTGAGGTGGAATTCAAATCCTTCGGAATATTTTGCCTTTGTGACCACTCCCAAAGGTGGCCAGTGTCGATCGAAAAACGGGAATCTACAAGCCACATTTGAAGATTTCTGCTCACCTTAAATTTAAAAGGAGGATAGATGAAAAAGCGAGGTTTTACATTAATTGAACTTTTAATCGTGATTGCAATCATCGGTATTTTGGCTTTGATCGTAATAATCAATCTCGCCGATTCACGGACCAAAGCCCAATATGCGAAACTCCAAAGTGACGTCAAGTCGATCAGCGGGGCAATGGATGTTGTTGTTAGCGACGATCGGACCGCCGAATTTGGTGATGCAAATTTACGAACTGCACAAGCAAACTGCCGGTCGGTAACTTTAAACCGTGACAGCATAATTCCGGGATTAAGTGGTGTCCCGACCAGACCGGCTGACAATTGGCCTGACCAGTATTATTCCGTTGGACTTTGTCTCGGCACTTTTCAAGCTGGCGGTGTTGGTGAAACTATAACACAATCTTTTTCAATGATTAGAACTATTAAATCTGGCAATCCGGAGTGTCGCGCCCGGAATGGCAACATTTTAAGTGGCACTTGGTATTATCGCAGTACGTCATATAATAGCGATTGTAACCCATAAAAGAAAGTAGAAATTTAATTAACTTATAATTTTAGGAGGGTTAGATGAAGAAGAAGGCCTTTACATTGATCGAGCTTCTGGTGGTCATCGCGATCATCGGAATTTTAGCGGCGATGGTGTTAGTAGCATTGGGCGGTGCTCGAGCAAAAGCTCGTGATGCTCAAAGGAAGAGTGATTTGCGGACGATTAAATCTGCTCTAGAACTCTATGTTTCCGATCAGAATCCGAGTATTTATGTCCTCCAGGCGGCAGCAGCGGAAGTAAATTTCACTCACTTCGGTGGAGACGCTACTGATACAACGAGTGATTATCTTAAGACGATTCCAGATTGCCCGGCCGGAGGAGTCGGAACGGAAGGTTATTTTTATGCCACAACTGCCGATCAACTAAGTTACGGTTTGGCGGTCGCTCTCGAGAATACCAATGATGCCGGCACCGGTGTTGAGACAGCCGCTCCGACTGAAGCTGAACGAGCGCTTGTTTACACTGCAGCGGCGACTGGTGGAACTAATGCTCATGTTTATGTGCTAGGCAACGATTAATCCTGTTTTGATATGTCCCCCAAATGGGGGATTATCAGAACAGGATTTTGCCCCCTCGGTTTTTTAAAAAATGGATTTAAATTATATAATCTACATTTTAATCGGTGCAATTGTCGGCAGTTTTTTAAATGTTATCGTGTCACGTCTGGGAACTGCCGAGGGTTTTATATTTGGCCGATCACACTGTCCGAAGTGTAAAAAAACGATTCGTTTTTTTGATTTGATCCCGGTTTTGAGTTATATTTTTCTTTGGGGTCGATGCCGCGATTGTCGCGAAAATATTTCTTGTCAATACCCGTTGGTTGAAGCTGTTTGCGCCGCTTTCTTCGGTCTTTCATATTATCTGTACGGATTGAGCTGGCTTTCGGTTCTGTCGGCTATTTTTTTGTCATTTATGCTAGTTATTGTTGTTTATGATTTCCAGGAATTATCCGTACCGGAATCGGTCTCGTGGGTAGCGTTAGTTTTGACTTTGATTATGAAAGTGGCTATTGATTACAGTAATTTTACCAATATTATTCTTGGCGCGTTAATCGGTGGCGGAATTATCGCATTGTTAGTACTTATTTCCCGTGGCAAATGGATGGGTGAAGGTGATATCAAGGTCGGGACAACGATTGGAATTTTTTTGACTTTCCCGATAGCGATTATCGGGGTTTTTTCTGCCTTTTTTTCCGGCGCTTTAGCCGGTATCACTTTAATTGTTCTTAAAATCAAGAAAACCAAAGACCCAGTCCCTTTTACCCCTTTTTTGCTTCTTGGAGGATTAATTTCAATGGTATATGGTCAACAAATTCTGGATTGGTATTTAGAAATGGTTATTTTTTAGGAGAGAAATGAATAAACGTAGTTTGAAACAATATTTAGTCATCAAAAAGTCCTTTACGCTTATAGAGTTGTTAATTGTGATTTCGATCATCGGAATTCTCTCTTTGATTGTTGTCATAAATATTTCCGGTGCTCAAGAGAAAGCCCGTGATACTAAAAGAAAGGCTGACCTTGAAAGTGTAAAGTCAGCGCTAGAAGCTTTTAGAGCAAATAAAGGTCAGTTGCCGCTTCAGTCGACTTGTGCGGCCGTCGGAAGTATCTGTCTGGCGATGAAGGAAATTAATTTTTTAAACACCGAACCGGAATTTAGCCGCTACCTCGACAAAGAACCGACCGACCCGAACGGATCGAGTAGTTATCGGATCTTTTATGCTCAAATCGGAGCGACGACCGGATATAAAATCATCGCCACTGCACCGGAACTCTTGAAAAATGCGACAGTGGCAACTGCTCCAAAAATCGCTGGCGATTATTATGATTCTATAAATTATAGACGCTATCAAGTCTCCAGCAACAGTGAAATGGCGAAGAGGGCTGATCCTCGATGATTCTATCTTTAATGAATAAAAAAAAAGCTTTTACTCTAATCGAACTTCTCGTTGCTGTCTCGGTGATGCTGGTTTTAATGCTCGTAGGTATTGGTTCTTATAATACATACGATAATCGAAATACCCTAAATCTTTCCGGCGATTCACTTGTCGGTTTCATAAATGATGCTCAAGAAATTGCTAAAAGCAGAGCGCTCGATGTTGGCACAACCGATAAAGAAGCTAGCGATAAATTGATTATTCGTTGGATCGAAAGCGAAAGGAACTTTGTTTGTCGTTGGTATATTTCCGGAAACGAATTAGCTGATAATTATGCCTCTTACCATGTAGATAATAAAGTAATCGTTTCTTCGGTCCCAGAAATAGCATTTTCTGCCGGTTCCGGCAATCTTCTAACTGATAGGACAGTTAAAATCACCTCAAAGGGTAATAGTAATGATTATATTGAAATTAAGGTTACTAATGACTCAACAACGACAACAAGCAGTTTTTAATAGTCGTTATCGGGCATTTACTTTGCTTGAGACATTGATTGCGATATCGGTTTTAGGTTTTGTTCTTTTAGTTTCCGTTTCTCTTTATTCGATTAGTTTAAAAAGTATGACTTTAAAGGCACAAACTACCCAAGCAACCGGTCTGGCAAGGAAACAATTAGAAATTGTTAGAAATATACGTGATAATGTCTGGCTAAACAAAAACTATTCGAATTGTACAGATCAATACTGGGCTTGTTTCGTTGGGTCAAATCACAATCAGCCGATAACCGAAGATAAAGACTACCAACTCGCCAGTAACTTTGGAAATTATTATCTGACTGATTTCTCGCCGGCGATCAATGAGGTTTTAAGCTTTGCCGAAAATTCAACCATCATTTACTCGCCGAGGATTGTTTTCCGAGCGGTTGAAGATAACGATGATCTGCTAAAAATTATTGATAGAGATGGTGTACGGGTTGAGGCTTCGGGAAAAATTTATTTAGTTGAATCAACCGTTACCTGGAGTAGTTATTATGGCGAGCAAAGTGTAACTTTAAAGACCGAAATTGCTAATTGGATGCCACAGTCATAATGAAAAAAGAATATCAAAAAAACAATGCTTTTACCTTAATCGAGCTTTTGATTGCAACTTCAATTTTTGCGGTCGCGATTTTGGGAGTTTCTCTAATTTTCGGTTCCGGTAATCGCTTGCAAAGCGGAGCCAAGAGCGCAATTTATGACCAGCGGCTGGTTAGTCAAATAAGCGAGACACTTTTTTCCGATCTAAAATCAGCTAACGGCTGGGGATTAGTCGCCGCTCTGCCATCGACTGCTGGCGGTAACGTGGCCGTAAAAAACTTCAAAGTTAAGGGCTTTGCTTTTTTAAAATTTGATCAGACAAATAATCGACTAACTTTTTATGACCGGCAATTTGATGGTTTATCGAGCGCAAATTTAATTTTGGCATTCTATGATCTCGGAGAGAAAGTAAGAATGAACGCTTATTATTACAATCAAACAAATGGCAATTTTTACAAATCGACCAGAGAATATGAATCCAGCCAACTGCCGGTAACGGTTGCTAACCTCCCGGCACTACAAACAGGTCATATCACTTCTGATCGATCAGTGATTGAAAAAATGGAGATTACTGGCAATAATTATTTAAGTATAAAATCAGAAACTCCTTTAGAAAAACCGGTCTATAGTGGAAACGATCGCCGGCAACCGTTACTAAATATTAACATAATAGTCAGAGAAACTGACAAAATCGGAAATTTAACCGGTAGCCGTCTTCAATCAAAATTTTCAATCTCCGGGCGGAATTATCTTGAAGAACCTTGGTAATTTGTTATATTAATACTGTGCCGCTTGGTCACATAGCAAGTAGTACTTGTCATTTTTATAAGATCGGAAATGACAAATTTAGGCGATATCAATGTTTAGATTAATAATAAATAAATTTTATGACTAAAAGAGTTTTTTCCGGTGTTCAACCGACCGGCTTTCTGCATCTGGGTAACTACCTCGGGGCAATTAAACAGTGGGTTAATCTTCAAGCAGAGGTTGACGAGGCGATTTTTTGTGTTGTCGATCTGCACGCGATCACTGTTCCTCAAGTCCCGGAGAAACTAAGAGAAAATATCCTTTCAATTACCGCTGCTTATTTGGCGGCCGGTGTCGATCCGAAAAGGTCGGCAATCTTTGTCCAATCGACACGACCGGAGCATAGCGAATTGACATGGATTTTAAATTGTCAAGCAACGGTTGGCGAACTTAATCGGATGACTCAATACAAAGATAAAGGGTTGGCAAATCAAGACAAAAACGGTGTCGGGCTTTTTGATTACCCGGTGTTGATGGCGGCCGACATTTTACTCTATCAGACAACCCTTGTCCCGGTTGGCGACGATCAAAAACAACATATTGAATTAACCCGCGACATCGCGGAGAGATTCAATAAAAAATACGGCCAGATTTTTACAATTCCCGAACCCCACATCAGAAAATCATCCGCCCGCATTATGGGTCTTGATGACCCGAGTAAAAAAATGAGCAAATCGGCTCTTTCTGATCTGAACTACATTTCACTTCTTGATTTTCCCGATCAAGTATCAAAAAAAATAAAACGAGCGGTTACTGATTCTGACAACACTATCCAGGCAATAGTCGAAAAACCGGCGATCAGCAATCTAATAAATATTTTTGCCGAAGTGACTGGAAAGAGCGTTTCTGACATTGAGAATGCTTACAGGAACGAAGATAACTATGGTCGCTTTAAAGATGATTTAACCGAAGCAATAAATCAATTTTTGGCGCCATTTCAAAAGAAGTATTATCAATATTTAAATAACCCGTTGGAATTGAAGGAAATTCTTGATATTGGGTCAAAGAAGGTCGCTCCGATCGCCCAAAAAACCTTAGTTGATGTAAAAAAAGCAATTGGGTTATATTAGTCATATTGCCAACAAGTTTTTTGATAAGACAACTGTTGAACAGGGCCGGCAATAAAACATTTATTCATCATTTTATTTAATCTCTAATATGCCAACAATTTTTATTAATACAGATGGCGGATCTCGAGGCAATCCTGGGCCGGCGGCAATCGGGATCGTTTTTTTTGATCAGTCGGAAAATCTGGTTTTTAAATGCGGTAAAAAAATCGGTAAGACAACAAATAATGTTGCCGAATACCGGGCGATTATCGAAGCTCTAAAAATTTTACAAAAAAGTCGCTGGTATCGAGAGAATCAAAACAAAGGTCGAGTCTGTTGTCGCTTAGATAGCGAACTGGTGGTCAATCAAGTTACTGGGAAATTTAAGGTTAAAAATGTTAATCTTTTGCCGATCTATCAAGAGATAATCTCCTTGATCGGTCAATTGAAAGTTAAAGTATTTTTCAATCATGTCCCCCGAGAAGAGAATATTTTAGCCGATAAGATGGTCAATCAGGCGCTTGATAATAAATTGATCCGGGGAGAAATAGTTGATTGTTGAAGTTATCTGCAAACCGAGGTCGTCAGAATCTAAAATCGAAAAAATCGACGATTTTAAGTACCGAGCTTACCTAAGACGTTCTCCGACGGATAATCAGGCAAATTCCGAGTTGATTTCAGCTTTGTCGAGGCATTTTAAAGTTGCCAAGTCACTGATTGCAATTATTGTAGGCAAAAAGAATCGCCGAAAAAGGATCCAGATTGACGATTAAGCAAATATTCAATTGAAAAAAATCAAAAATTCGGCTAAGTTGGAACTAATGAAAAAAGAAATCTTTAAGTCTGTCGAACAAAAAATGGATTTGCCGGCGCAAGAAATTGCGACGATTGATTTTTGGCGGAAAGAGCGAATTTTTGAAAGATCGATCGAAGAAAAAACCGGAAAACCGGTTTACTCTTTCTATGATGGCCCGCCTTTCGCCACCGGTACCCCCCATTACGGCCATATTGTCGCCAGTACAATCAAAGACGTTATTCCTCGATATTTTACGATGAAGGGCTTTTCCGTCCCGAGGCGTTGGGGTTGGGATTGTCACGGCTTACCTATCGAAAATATCATCGAGAAAGAGCTTAATATTACTCATAAAAAAGAGATTATTGAAAAAGTCGGTATTCGAAAATTTAATGACCTCTGTCGAGAAAAAGTTCTTTGCTATGCCAACGATTGGCGGCAGGTGATTTTACGACTTGGTAGATTTGTTGATTTTGATAACGCCTATAAAACAATGGATCTGACTTACATGGAGAGTGTTTGGTCGATTTTTGCCGAATTGTATCGAAAAGGCTTGATCTACGAGAGTTATCAGTCGATGCATGTTTGTCCTCGATGTGAAACAACTCTTTCGCAATCGGAGGTTGCCGAGGGTTATCGTGAAGTTTCCGATCTCTCGGTGATTGCTAAGTTTGAGCTTATCGATGAACCAAAAACCTATCTTTTGGCTTGGACGACAACCCCCTGGACCTTGATCGGTAACACTGCTTTGGCGGTTGGTAAAAATATAAAATATGTAAAAATTAAAGCTGAAAACAGCAAAACCGGAAAAATAGAAAGCTTAATATTGGCGAAAGAAAGATGGAAGCAGTATTCTAGTTTTCCGGAGTTTCCAATAAACCAATTTAAATTTAAAACTGCTGGGAATGATGCCTATTATAAAGATATTATTTCAATTGTAGATTTAGATTACAAACAATTGATTGGTAAAAAATATCGTCCACTTTTTGATTACTATGCGAACGACAAAAATTTAAAAAATCTAGAAAATGGCTGGCAGGTTGTCGTCGGTGATTTTGTCACAACCGACGAGGGAACGGGGATTGTTCACATCGCGCCCGCGTTCGGCGAAGATGATATGAATCTCGGCAAAAAACTCAACCTGCCGTTTATCCAGCACCTATCAATGGATGGTATTATCAAACCCGAAGCAGGGGAGTTTGCCGGTCTAAGCGTCAAGCCAAAAGACGATCTTTCGGCAACCGATGTTTTGATTATCAAGTATCTGGCGAAGGCTGGTCTGTTATTTCATAAAGAAAAATACAAACATTCATATCCGCACTGCTGGCGTTGCGATACCCCGCTAATTAACTACGCCACCGGTTCATGGTTCGTCAGCGTCGAAAAAATTAAAGAAAAAACCCTTGATTTAGCGAAAGATATTTATTGGTTTCCAAAACACATTAAAGAGGGTCGTTTTGGTAAATGGCTTGAAAACGCGCGCGACTGGTCGATCTCTCGACAACGTTTTTGGGCAACACCGATCCCGATTTGGCGTTGTTCTTGCGGCCAGATTTTGGTTGTTGCCAGTCGTTATGAACTTGAGAAATTATCCGGTGTAAAAATTACCGATCTTCACAAAGACAAAATTGATGATATTGAGCTTCCCTGCACTAAATGTCAGGGAAAAATGAAAAGAATTCCCGACGTACTTGATTGTTGGTTTGAATCCGGTTCGATGCCCTATGCCGGGCTTCACTATCCGTTCGAAAATCAGGAGGAATTCTCAAAAATTCATCCGGCAGAATTTATCGGAGAAGGAGTTGATCAAACCCGCGCTTGGTTTTATTATCTTCATTTGCTGTCGACGGCAATCACCGAAAAGCCGGCTTTCAAAAAAGCGGTTGTTAATGGAATAGTTTTGGCCGAAGATGGTAAAAAAATGTCCAAGAAGCTTAAAAACTATCCCGATCCAATGGCGATGTTCGATAAATACGGTGCCGATGTCGTTCGATTTTATCTGCTTTCTTCACCGGTCGTAGCCGCTGAAAATTTGAACTTTTCTGAAAAAGAATTAGTCGAGATCCATCGCGGACTCTTTCGGATGCTCTATAACTCTTATTATTTTTTTGTTATTTATGCAAAAATTGATAATTTCCAGCCAAATTGTCGGACAGAGTTTATTCCTAGAAATATTCTTGATCGCTGGATTTTTTCTGAACTCGAAGAATTAAAAATTGGGGTTGAGAAGCATCTTGGAAAAAATTATGATCTGATGCGTTCGAGCCGTTTATTCCCGAAATTTATCGATAATCTTTCAAATTGGTATATTCGTCGAAGCCGGAAGCGATTTTGGAAAAGTCAGGATGACGACGACAAGATGGAAGCATACGAAACACTCCACCGGGTTTTGATTGAACTTTCGCTTCTGATGGCTCCTTTTACTCCGTTTATCGCCGAGGCGATTTTCAAAAATCTTACTGGCAGAGATTCGGTTCATCTTGAGGATTATCCGGAGATTAAAAAGAGTCGGCTTGATCCAAATTTGGGGGTGTCGATGAGTCGGACGCGCGAATTAATTGAGCGAGGTTTAAAAATTCGGGCGGAAAATAATCTCAAGGTTCGTCAACCCCTGTCATCTCTATACTATCTCGGGGTTGCTCTGCCTTCAGGAATGGACGAAATCATAAAAGACGAATTGAACGTTAAAGAAGTTAAGAATGTCGATAAATTTCCAGCTAAGGTTGTCGCCGATGGTGAGGTCGCGCTTGATTTAACAATTAATGATCGACTTAAAGATGAGGGCGAAGCGCGCGAATTGGTTCATCAGATTCAGCAGCTTCGGAAATTAGCCGGTTTCCAAATCGAAGATCGGATCTTAATCATTATTCAAAACGACCAAGCGCTAAAAAGGATTTTGAACGATTTTGGAACAAATCTTTGCCGCGAAGTGCTGGCGGAAAAGATTGACTTTGAGGTCGAAGTAGAATCAGATCTTCTTGTCAAAGTATTTGATCGAGAACTTCGGATCATCCTCAAGCGAAAAAATGAAAAGCTATCTTAAAAATATTGATATCTGGCTCTATTTGATCCCGACCCTTTTGACCTTGATTGGCGGGGCGGTTATCTATAGCTTGGTTTACACCAAGGATGCCGAGGGGTTGTTAATCAAGCAGGGGATTGCTCTCGGTCTTGGGGTTGCTCTGATGATTTTTTTTCTCTTTTATGATTATCGCCACCTCAAAAATCTTGCTTGGCCACTTTACATCTTTGGGATAATTTTACTGGTTATTGTTGACTTTTGGGGCTCGACTGCTGGCGGAGCAACTCGTTGGCTTCAGATTGGTTCGCAACAAATCCAGCCATCAGAAATTTTTAAAGTTGTGGCGGCAATTTTTTGGGCAAATTATTTTTCCGGACGAGTCGGCGAGGTTAAAATAAAAGATTTTGCCGTCTTGGCCGGATTGTTTGGTTTGCCGCTTTATTTGGTTCTAAAACAACCGGATCTTGGGACGGCGCTTGTACTTGTTTTTATGATGATTATCACAATTTTTTGGCTTAAATTATCAAAGCGCCAGCTTTTTGTGATTTGGGCGATGATTCTTCTTTTGCCGATTGTTTTTTATCTTTCGATGATAAACTTTTCCGTTTTCGGCGGTATATTAAAAGACTATCAGCGGGCGCGAATCGAAGTTTTTCTTGATCCGGCAAAAGATGTTCTCGGTCGCGGTTACAATGTGCGTCAGGCGGTAATTGCCGTCGGATCAGGCGGGGTTTTTGGTAAAGGTCTTGGTCAGGGGAGTCAATCTCAACTTCAATTTTTACCCAAAGCGCATACCGATTTTATTTTTTCCGGCTTCGCTGAAGCCTTCGGTTTTATCGGATCGATTGCTTTGATCTCTGCCTACAGTTTTCTCCTAATTAGAATCATTCGAATTGGTCGGTTGGCGAAAGATAATTTTGGTTTACTTTTGGCTGTTGCTACGGCGGCAATGATCTTTTTTCAGTTTTTTGAAAATATCGGGATGAATATCGGATTGATGCCGGTTACTGGCATTCCTCTGCCGTTTCTAAGCTACGGCGGTACGGCAATTTTAACAAATTTTTTGATAATTGCTATTTTACAGAGCGTAATTTTACGCCATAAAAAAATAATTTTCTGACACCCACCTTGTAATATTGCTTTTTGTCTTAAATATCTTATATTCATAATTCATACTTCATACTTCATACTTCTATATTCTACATTCTACATTCTACATTCTACATTCTACATTCTACATTCTAACTAACTATGTTTGACTTACAAAAAATCAAAAAACCGATTAAGATACTGGCGCCGATGGCCGGTTATACCGATAGCCCTTTTCGCCAGATCTGTCGTGGTTTCGGCGCTGATCTGACGATGACCGAACTAGTCTCCGCCGATGCGATCTATTTCGCCTTAAAAAAATCAGAGAAGTCATTATTGAATTCAAAGACTTATGAACTTTTGCGATTTTCCGCCGCTGAAAGACCGCTTTTTATCCAGCTCTTTGGTCGAACACCGGAGCGATTTTTAGTTGCCGGAGAATTCCTGCAGAATAGGTTAAAAGTTGACGGAATCGATATAAATTTTGGTTGTTCGGTACGGAAAGTCTTAAAAAGCGGTCATGGAGCCGCTCTTCTGCGGGAACCAAAATTGGCGGGCGAAATTGTTAAAATTCTGACCGACAATTTTCAAGTCCCAATTTCTGTTAAAACTAGGATCGGTTTTTCCGACAATCGAGAGATTTTTGAATTCCTACCGGAAATCATTGCCGCTGGAGCGGCGATGGTGACCTTACATGGTCGAACCGTTAAAGCCGGTTTTTCTGGAGATGCTGATTGGGAAACAATTTATCAAGCTAAGAAAAAGCATTCTGACATTCTGATTATCGGGAATGGCGATATCAAAAAAAACTCGGAAATTTTTGAACGAGTTAATAACCTTGATGGTGTGGCAATCGGCCGAGGAGCCCTTGCGGCGCCTTGGATATTTAATACCGACAAAACACCGTCATTAAAAGATAAAATTGAAATTGCTTTAAAGCATGCCGAATTGGTTGACGTGGTAAAAGGCGATCATGGTATAATTGAGTTAAGAAAAAATCTTCTTTGGTATTTTAAGGGTTTGAAAAATGCCCACCAGTGGCGGCAGAAGCTAGTTATTGTTAAAAATCTAAATGATGCCAAATCAATATTAAATGAGATTGAAAAAAGTGGGGAGATTGGAGAATAAATGAAGGATTTATCAAAAAACGTTGGCTTAAATGTAAAATTGAACGATCAGGGTCAATTGGAATTTTCTGATCTTTTGGGCGGGGAAATGTCAAAAAGGACTGTCGCTGATATGAAAGAAGTTCTGCTTGACCTGGGGATTGAAGACAGAGATCTTTATTTTATGTACCGCGATCTTCGCTCGGCGGCTGATGAGAAGACGATTCGTGAGAATAATCTTCGTTTTGATCTGACGGTCATTTTGCCCGGGAAACTTGGTCGTGAATACGTAAAAACTCTCGGACATTATCATCCGCTAAAAACCGGTACCGAAATTTCCTACCCGGAGGTTTATGAAGTTATTTCCGGTCGGGCTTTTTATCTTTTGCAACGACCGAAGATTGAAAACGGGGTTGAGAATTTTTCAATAATTGAGGAAGCTTATCTGGTCGAGGTTCGTGCCGGCGAGAAAGCGATTATGCCGCCAAATTTTGGTCATGTTACGATTAATATTGATTCCGAGCCACTTGTAATGGCAAACTGGGTTTCTGCTAACTTTTCTTCGGTTTACGGCGACATTAAAAAACTCCAAGGCGCCGGTTTCTATCTAATCGTTGACGGTAATAACTATAAGATCGAAAAAAATGATCACTATCAATCCCTGCCGGAATTAATTACCACACAACCGAAACCCTTGCCGGAATTCGCGCTCGAATTCGGCCGACCGATGTATCTTTCGGGCATAGAGGCGGTCAAGAGTCTCGATTATCTCAACTACCCGGAAAATTTTATTGATAAAACAAGACCGAAAGCAATTTTCGAGTAAGTATGCGTATAATAAATTTATGATTTACGCGCTTGTTGTCATTCCCGCGAAGGCGGGAATCCAGAAAAACAACAGAATGTCTATCTTGGATCCCCGCCTTCGCGGGAATGACAAGAAAAAACAGGAATAACAAAAAAAGAAGTAGATACGACATAAATAAACATTTTTATCAAACGCGTAAGTCCTAAAATTATACATTGTCCTGTTTCTGCGAGCGGGGGTAATATTTCTTATAATTATTCTTTAGCTCAAACTTTCTGTTTCTAGCTTATCACCTAATAACTTATGACTTACAATTTATCACTGGACCATACTCTTAATCATACAAAGTATGATTTTTTCATATTGACAAAAATTAAAAAAACTGTTAAGGTTAATTCTAGAAAAGGAGGAGATATTCTTCCTTTTTTCTTTAAGTGTACTTGTCTCTAATGTTTTCGACCAACTGTTTTCGACCAACGACCTATGACCGACGACTAACGGCTAACGACAAACGAAAATGATAGTTACCCGGCTGGAATTTGGGCAAAATAGGGCAGGGGGTTCTAAAGTCAGCGTCAAGTGGCCCCATAAACATCGTGGGCTGGATGCGAAGCTTCTTCTTGCTTTCCCCCTCTTTCTGGCTGGATAACTGTCATTTTTTGTTTGACTTTTGACTGTCATCCCTGCTCCACTCTGTCATTCCTGACCACTCTTGTCATTCCCGCGACCGTGTCCTGCCGTAGCTCCGCCAACCGGCGGAAGCAAAGGAGGGAGGCGGGAATCCATGTATTAATAAAATTAAATATGTGATAAAAAAATCCAAATCATATCAAAAACCGCCGTGCCGTCCAAAGCTTTCTTGACCTTCCGTAGCTTTAGCGAAGGAGGTAGCGAAGGACGGTGACTGTGAGACCCCACTACGCTAAGGCTTCGCGGGGTAGGGAACCGTCCCCTATGCCTTACTGTGGTGAGCCTGTCGAACCACCACTCTCAATGCCTTACTGTGGTGAGCCTGTCGAACCATGGCTTGAAACGCCGGGAGATAAGTCGAAAATTATCTTCTTCGTTTCCGGCCAAGTGTAAACTTGGTGGAAAAAGGTAGCAATGGTGCCCATGGCACCACTTGGGCACCTTAACATTAGAAGTAGAAAGGATGTGAGCGCGATGCGAATCGCGTTCTTGGTCGTTGCCGTTATCCTGGCCTCCATTGTCGTGGCCATTCCGGCCGCGGCATTGGGGATCGCACTCCCTCTGCTAGAGAGCAAGGATCAGCCCCAGCATGCTGGGGTCAACATCGAGGTCGAACTGACCTCGGCCGATGGCGTCTATCGTGCCGGGGTCGAGGGCGGGGGGTTCAAAATCCCTCGTTTCAAGGACTTCGAGGAGGGGCTTCGGCTTCTCCCATGGTTTGAGAAGATGCATATCCGGGTCCCCGTAACAGGGGTTCTTCCAGAGAAGATCCGGCAGAAGACCCTGAAGCTCGGAGAGGGTGTCGAGCTCGACGCCAATACCGAATTGGTTGTCAACATCGGCGCCCTTAACCCGGGCGTCTACACGATGATCGCATCCGTCAATCACGACGGATCAACTGGAGGATCGGTTGTCTTTGGGTTCTGGTTCGCGCATGAGGTTGCGGGCACGGACCGAACCGGACTGCGGTTTCTGGTGGCCGATTTCGAGAGCTACTTCCGCTCAAACGCGGAGTCGCTCTTCGGAATCAAGCGTGACGATCCGAGACAACTGGACCTTCTCACGCCCCGCGAGAGGGAGCTGCTCGTCTCCCAGTTCATGGATGAACATGAAAAGGGAGCGATCGCCTTGACCACCTTCGTCTCCGGAAGCTACCAGACCCTATACAAAGGTCTTGAATCCACCAACCGGATCGGCGGGGGTGCCCCTCTACAGAGGGGCAAGACCCAACTCGAAGTCGAGGCCGAAGCCCTTCGGCAGTGTGTCACAGATCGCGACGCGCTGATCGAGGGAAAAGACCTCGAGATCGCCGACCTCGAGTCGGTGATCACCGACATCACTGCCGAGCGCGACACGGCGCAGTCCGAGACCGCCCGCCTCAAGGGTGAGCTCGAGACCGCCAAGTCGGCGCTCGATGCTAAGGGCAAGGAGCTAGAGGTGGCAAAAGAGCGGGCCGAGAAGCTTCAGTCTGCCCTTGACTCTGCCAACGCCGCCACTGACAAGGCGACCGAAGCTCAAAAAGCAACGGTCGCCGAGCGCGACACGGCGCAGTCCGAGACCGCCCGCCTCAAGGGTGAGCTCGAGACCGCCAAGTCGGCGCTCGATGCTAAGGGTAAGGAGCTTGAGGTGGCGAAGGAGCGGGCGACCGCTCTCCAGATTGCCCTTGACTGTGCCTCCGCTGCCACTAACAAGGCGGTCGAAGCCCAGAAGGCGACGACCGCCGAACGCGACAAGGCGCAGACCAAAGTCACCGAGCTGACAAAGGAGTTAGCGGAAGCCAAGAACGAACTGGCGACTGCCAACTCCGGACCCTTCGCCATCGCCCAAAAAGCAATGGAGGAAGGTAAGTCGGGGGCGGTGATTGTTGTTCCCGAGGGGACAACGCGTCGCTTCTGGCTGAAAACCGGCGTCGGCTGGCAGAAGTGCCAGTCGATTACCGGGGTCGTAACCTTCGTCGATGCGCCGCTTGCGGCGCAAGCGAAGGGCTGGCGTCGGTTCGCCGTCCTCCCCGAAGGGGAGGCACCCCGAGACGATTCGGGGTGGGAGATCCCAATGACCGGGGTCATCGTGACCCCGATGGAGGTGTGCAGATGAGAAGCATTCTTCGGGTGGCGGTCGCCGCCGCCCTGCTGTTCGTCGCCGCGGTCACGGTGGCCGCCCCCGGTCCCTCGGGACCGGCGACATTCGAGGCGCGCGACGCGCGTCTCGGAGGGAACTGCCCCTCCTACATCACCGAGCCTCGGGTCCCGGTTGGACCCGAGGTGCTCGCGCTTGGCACGGATTTGCGTGTCGGCGCCGAGTACCTCCTCGAAAAGCTCGGGCTCAAAACCAGAGTGCTCGACGGACCGCTTCCGGGGTCACAGTTCCCGACGTGGGCCGTCCCCTCTCTCCCCCCATTCCCTTCACAGGGAACTCTCGGCTACGGCCGAGACAAGAACTTCCGGGCCATCAAGTGGCCCACGGCAACTAAGGAGGAGGCCCTCTGGCAACCGGGGCTTCTGATCTGGCTTGACGCCGAGGGCTCCTACCTCCACGTGTCACAAGGTGTGACAAAGTGGGGGCGGAACGCTCTCGTCATCTCCGGTTGCGCCTTTCCGAAGGCAAAGCCGGAGGTCGAGCGAGTGATCGTCGAGAGGGTAGTCATCCTCGATACTGTCACTCCGTTTCCTGTCAAGGAGATCGAGGTTCTAGAAGTTCCCAAGACCTCGATCCAACTGGTGCCGGTGCCGACCGTGGTGCCGGACACCCAAACCCTCCTTATCCATGAGGTGACCGTCCTTGAGCAGTATAGGACGGTCCTTGAGCGGGCTGATCGCATCTTTGTCGTTCGGGATGCGGTCGTGATTCCGGTCTGCCAGATTCGCTACGAACTGGTGAATCGGACGCGTTCTCGTGACGTCCGGCGGGCGTTTACGCTACATGCTTCCCCGGCTGAAACACCGTTTGTCCAGCCGGGGATTCCCGGGGTGGCGATCAACGTCCCCGGCAATCTCGATGTCGCTGTCGGGCATCAGGGTCCAGCGACCTTGACAACCCGAGCGGCGGCTTTCGTTGACATCAAGTTCGGTGGGGGGAAGGAGCCGGCGAAGGAGCCGAAACCGCCGCCGGACGGCGACACGCCGTGTCCGCCGGGCACGGCACCGGACCCGCCGCCTTCGGGCGGCACGCCAAACGCTCCGCCGGACGATCCGTCCGGTGAAGTCCCCGGCTCCGCCGAGGATCAGGGGCCGGAGGTTGTCGATGATCCGCGCATCGACGACCAGCCCTGGGCGCCAGCCCCGCCCGGGACCGACGGAGTTGTCTGGCTTGCGCGCTGGTAGCGCTCGAGCCTTCACATAGCTGTTTCTCCGGCGGGTCTTGCGACCCGCCGGAGAGAACCCACTTTTCTCGGAATCGAAGATCATTAACAAAACTAAAAACCTGGTAACAATCTTTATCCCGCGAGAAATCAAAAGGGGACGGTTCTCTTTTAGCTACGGTTTTAACATAATCATCGTTCACTCGTTTCTCGTCATTCTTGCCACGAAGTTGACTCCTGAAACAAAAGGTGAAAATGCAGGGAAAAACGGCAATGACAAAAGGAAAAATACTACTTAAATTTCCTTGTTGCTCTTGACAGATTAAAATATTCGTGATATGAAGTAGTGTTAGCTAGTAAGCAAGTAAGCAAGTAAGCCGGTAAGCTGGTAAGCAAATAGGCGATTTAACAATATTACAAATAGTAACTAAGTAACCTGGAGAACAAATGTTAAAAAAATTAATTAATCGAATTCGAGAAGGCTTAAAGCCTGTTTCGAAAAAAGTCAAAGCGGTTATTTCCGCAATGGCTCTATTGGCGATTCTCTTGCCATCGACAGTCAATGTTGAGGGCACTAAGGCTGTAAGTGGTACTCCAACGCCACGTTTCAACTACATGCAGGGCGATGTTGAAATGCTTCGAGCCGCAAAGCCGGGTGACAATTATGCTGACCCGATCAGCGCCCAAAACGGTGATAAAGTGATCTTTCTAGTCTATTTTCACAATGGTGTCGAGGGATCGGTTGCTCACAACACAAAAATTCGCGTTGATCTGCCAGCTGGGGAAACCAACAAGGTTGTAGCCACCTCTTATCTTTGGTCTGACGAAACCCCGGTCATTAACGACACTATTGTCAATGGCCAGATTGTTGGTCAAACCGGACAAACGATTAATCTAACCTCAAAAGCAAAAATTCGTTATGTTCCCGGTTCAACCCGAATGTTTGTCAATGGAGATCAGAACGGAAAGGCAATCCCCGACGGAATTAATACGACAAATGGAATCAATATTGGCAATATCAATGGATGTTGGCAGTATTCCGGTTATTTAACTTTCCAGACGGAAATTTTTGGCAATACTCAAGTAACCTTAGATAAAGCGGTTTCTCATCTTGGTTCCTCAACTTGGTATGAGCAAATTACTGCTACACCGGGAGAAACTGTTGCTTATCGGATCGCCGTACGCAACGACGGTGAATTAACCGCCGCCAGTATTCTGATTAAAGATCGTTTAGCAACTTACACTTCGTATGTAAACGGCAGTACTTATCTTTACAATAAAAGTACCGGCGCAACGACTGGTCAAAAAATGTCCGATACTTTAACGACTACCGGGATTAGCCTGACAAATATTGCTCCGGGCAACGATGGGGTTAGTTATCTGGTTTTCAAAGCCAAGGTTTCTGATTCGATTCCAGCTGGGACTTATTCTTTGTCAAATGTCGGTGAAGTCTATATCGGAACCGCTTTACAAGACCGCGACGAAGCGCGAATCATCGTCGAATCGACCTCAACGATTCATTTGAACAAAACTGTTTACGACAGCGATACTCGAAGCTGGGAAAAAATTGCCCAAGGCGAAATTGGTAGTATTGAGTCATTTACGGTTACCGTTACAAATAAGGGTAATGTCGTAGCGCAAAACGTGGTCGTAAAAGATATTTTGCCAATGTTTGCTTTGCTTTATGGCGATATCAAACTTGATGGCGTTGTCCTAACTGCCACTCAAAAGGCCGCCTTCTTAGGAAGCGGGTTAAATATCGGCAGTATCAACTGTGGCGCTTCAAAATCGATCACTTTTCAAGTAAAAGTTGATGGTTGCCCGCCACTTGGAGAGACGCTCATAACAAACACTGCCTATTCAAGCGCTAGCGGAATTTCTGAAGTAACATCATCGGCGCAAATCCGAATTCAGATGAATGCACCGATCGTCCCGATTTATATGAAATAAAAAAGTATTATATCATCATAATCGAGATTACAAAGTATGAAGATGTTTAAATTTATTCTAAAAGTCTTCGCTGGTATGTCGCTTCTTTTGGCGATGGTCGGTCAGATATTCTCCGCGCCACAACAATCTAGCGCTGACGCTCCTCGTTTTAATTTTAAAACAAACGATCCCGAACTTTTTCGAGGCTACAACTCAACTTTTGGAGAAAGCGAATACAAAGATCCAGTTTCGGTTGTTGATGGTGATACCGTGATCGCTTCAATTTACTATCATAACGGAGTTGAGGGAACAGTAGCTGAAAATACAACGATAAAGGTTACAATTCCGGCAACGGCAAACGGCAATCAGACCGTTCTTTCAGCCAGCATCTCTGCCGACAATGCTGAAACGATCACCGATACGATTGTTGACGGACAGATCATTGGTAAAAGCGGATTGACAATAAACGCCTTCGGTCCGAAATCCGAAGTTTCATTCGTTCCCGGATCGCTTCGTTGGTTTCCGAACCAGAGCGACTTGCCGGTCGCTCTGCCAAATGGAGTCAACGGCGACCAGATTATCAGCGCTTCCGGATTGAACATCGGCGATATTGCTGGTTGTTGGCAATACTCCGGGTCGGTCGTTTTTATGCTCAAAATCAAAGATCCGATCCAAACAGGTTCGTTAATCGTCGACAAAAAAGTAAAAAATTTTGATTCGACTGCCGATTTTGCCGATAGCAATTCAACAAAACCGGGTCAAAAAATGATTTATCGGATTGATGTTGACAATAACGGGGAAATTGCTTTGCCTAGTGTGTTAGTTGTAGATACAAATCCAACTGAAGAAACTGAAGCAACTTTTATCCCCGGAACCTTAAAATACTATCCAAACAAAGGAACGGTCGAAACGGCAATTCCCGGAGATCAAAATCAGGAATACCTATTCTCTCGAGGGTTGACTTTCAGTCAGCTTGCAGTCGGAGAGAGTATTCGACTTGAATATCAAGTAATGGTTGCCGATAATCTGGATAACAATACGAGCTTTACCAATCTGGCATTCGCGACTTCAGATACGATTACCGATGAAGATACGGTAGTAACTACGGTCACAAGTGTCGGAGCGGCTGAAATTGTTCGTTCAAAAGAAGCTTACAATGTCACTCAAAATGTTGATGCAACCGAAACTCTCGCTAACTCCGGCGACTCGATTCGCTACCAGTTAGTAGTTAGAAATGTTGGAGAGGCGGCCGGAGAGGCTAAAATCGAAGATGGGATTGCCGATGTTTTGGAATATGCCGAAATCACCGATCTCGGCGGAGGCACTCTAAACGATGATCCGGCCAATCCGCTTGAAGACAATCGACAGATGATTGATTTCGGTAATTACGAAATTTTACCCGGTGGCGAAATTACCCGCGAATTTACCGTTCGAGTTAAAAATCCGCTTCCGAAGACCCCGCGATCGGGGAATCACTACGATTTGGTGATGTTTAATGAATTCGGAAACCAAGTCATCATTAAAATCACTCCGCCGAAAGAAACCGCGGCTTCTCTCTCGATCGACAAGCTGGTAAGAAATGTTTCAACTAACAGCGAAACTTTTACTAAAGAAAATAGTGCTTATGCTGGCGATACGATTGAGTACCAGATAGTAATCGTAAATAGTGGTGATGCACCGGCCGATGGTACGAAAATTATCGATACCTTACCGGCGAATTTAAGCTATGACTCCGGAACAACGGTCATCGATCGTGATGGAAGCAAATCCACGTTAACCGATGGAATTACCGCCGACGGGCTGACTTTTAATCAGATTCCTGCCGGGTCTACCTATACTCTTTATCTACGCGCAAAAATCGATAACGGTGTTTCTGCCGGGAGTCAATTTGTAAACAAAGCGACCCTGACATACAATGATCAAGTTTTAGAAAGTACGGCGAAAACGGTTATCGCAATCCCTGTCGTTCAGCCGGTTGCAAGCACATTGCCGAAAACCGGAGCCGCTCCGATTATCGGCTCGATTTTTGCCGCCCTTTTTGGCGCTAGCAATTATCTCTATCTGACTGGAAAAAAGAAATTGATCACTGTCGCCTTGGCATCGATTAGCTGAATCTAGAAAAAGAAAAAACCGCTCCACAAATTGGGCGGTTTTTTCGTTGAAGACTTTTTTGATAAGATAAAAATATGGATCTGCTTACCCGAGTTCTTGAATTAAAAAAAGCCCTCAAGATCGAAGAACGCCAGCAGGAGCTTTCAATTTTGCAGGCTCGTCTTTTAGATGAGGCAACCTGGAAAGACCATAAACTTTCAGCGGAGCTTTCGACAACGGTCGCTCGTCTTGAGTGCCAGATCGCCGATTTCACCGATTTATATGAATTGGCGCAGATTGCCGATGAGAGCGATTATGAAGGGCTTTTAAAAAAAGTTGATCAACTGGAGCAGTATGCTTATTTAAACGGTAAATACGACCCGGAAAATGCCATTCTCGGGCTATACGCCGGTGCCGGCGGCGTTGATGCTCAAGATTGGGCGGAAATGTTGCTCCGAATGTATTTAAGATTCCTCGAGTCGGAAAAATATTCAGTCGAAATCGTTGAAAAGACCCTCGGTTCCGAAGCGGGAATCAAAAACGCCACTCTTTTAATTCGGGGAGATTGGGCTTATGGTCGGTTGAGAAGCGAGGCTGGTGTCCATCGTTTGGTTCGCCAGTCGCCTTTTAATTCTAAAAATCTTCGTCAGACGTCCTTTGCTATGGTTGAAGTAATCCCGGAGATTAAAAACGATCTCGAAGTAAAAATCGACGACAAAGACTTAAAGATTGATGTTTTTCGGGCTTCTGGCCACGGCGGTCAATCGGTCAACACGACCGATTCGGCGGTTCGCATCACCCACATACCAACAGGAATTAACGTTGTTTGTCAGAATCAGCGGTCGCAAATGCAGAACCGAGAAACAGCTCTAAAGATCCTTAAGTCGCGTCTCTATAACTTGCTTGAGCGTCAGCATAAAGCAAGCATCTTGGAGCTAAAAGGAGATAATGTAGCCAACGAGTGGGGGAGTCAAATTCGTTCATACATTATTCATCCATACAAATTAGTTAAGGACCACCGGACCGATTTCGAATCAACCGATCCCGAAGGGGTGCTTTCGGGGAAAATCGAAGGGTTTATTGACGCCTATTTGAAGCAAAAAATAACCAGCGAGTCAGGAAACGATGCCACTAATTAACTTGGTAATTTGGTTTTTAATTATTATCGTTTTAAGTTTTATTCTCGATTTATTTTTGAAGCGAGTTTTTTCCGGTGGCCGATATCTGTTAGTCATTGCCCCCGGAGTGATTATCCATGAGTTATCGCACGCTTTTGCCTGCCTGTTTATGTTTGCCAAAGTTAAAGAGATAAAGTTTTTTGATAAAAAAGGCGGTTTTGTCAAACATGAAAAATCCCGTTTCCCGATTATCGGTCAGGTAATAATATCGCTGGCACCGCTTTTTGTCGGTATTAGTCTGATTTTTATATTGGCACGCCTGCTTTCGATTGACCCGAACTTTCATCTCGATCTTTCCTGGTCGCGAACAAATTTAAATTTAATTATTGAAGCGATATCAAAAATCGACTATTTTAATTTTCGAAACCTTTTAATTATTTACCTTCTTTTTTCGATTAGTGTTACGATGACCCCGAGCTTTATTGATCTTGTAAATTCTTTTCTCGGTCTTTTGCTCGTCGGTGGGCTTCTTTGGTTAATTGATTACTATTTTGTCATCAACTTGCCGGAAACTTTTCTTTCAATCGCTTTGAGCTTGGTCGTCTTAACCTTGATTATCGGAATCATATTTAGTATGATTCTTTGTGTCTTAAAATCAATATTTTTATAAATGCGAGGTCAAAAATGCTAGATAAAGCAAAACAACTATACGATTTGCAGAAAAAGGCTCGGGCAATCCAAAAAGAGTTAAAAGAAACCGAAGTTGAAGCCAACAGCAACGATGGGTTTGTAACTGTTGTTTTTAACGGCGAGCAACATTTGGTCGAGCTTGAGATTAACGAAGAAGCTTTGAAACCGGAAAATAAAAAAACACTGGAAAATGACTTAAGAAATGCAATTTCTCAAGCGATTGCTCGCTCCCAAGCTCTGGCAGCCGAAAAAACAAAGGCAATGATTGGCGATATGAATTTAAATATCCCCGGGATGTAAGCTGATTTGTTCACATTGTATTTTATTCCATATTCCATATTCCATATTCCATATTCTACATTCCATATTCTACATTCTATATTCTATATTCATACTTCATAATTCACACTTCATATGACAAAACTGATCGTTGGTTTGGGAAATCCGGGCAAAGAATATCAAAACACTCGACATAATCTTGGCTTTTTGGCGATTGATAATTTGAAAAACTCAATTGACGCCGGAAATTTTGCTTTAAAATCACTCTTTCAGGCGGAAATTTCCGAAGGGAGGGTCGGAGAGACAAAAATAGTTCTTGCCAAGCCATCGACTTTTATGAATCTTTCCGGCCAGGCGGTCAGAAAAATTGCCGATTTTTATCATCTGGCCTTTGATGACATTATTATAATTTATGATGATGTCGATTTGCCGCTTGGTCAGAGCCGAATTCGAACCGGTGACCAAACAACGACCCATAACGGCGTTAGAAGCGTTATCAAGCACCTAAACGATAATCAGTTTATCAGAGTTAGGATAGGCATCGACCATACCGGCCGAAAATTATCGACTGAACGGTTTGTTCTTGGAAAATTTAATGTTTTGGAGCAAAAAAATATTGATCAGATGATTGGACTGGTGGTTAAAGAATTAGTCGCGATGCTTGAGAAAAAATTAATCGTCTCAAGAACGATTACTCTTTAGAAATTGACAATTTAGACTGGAAGTGTTATTTTTTGCAGCTGGTTAGCTGATAAGCTAGTAAGCTGGTCAGCTAATAAGCTGGTAAGTTTACAAACTAACTTAATTCATAATTCATACTACAACCTACAACTTCCCTCGTCCATCTAAATATTAGGAGAAAAAAATGACCAAAAAAGAAGAGATAAAAAGCAAAGACAGCAACAAGAATCATGGGAAAAAATATCAAACGGTAAAAAATTTAATCGATCCGGGAAAGTTTTATTTAATAGACGAGGCGCTTGAACTCCTTGAAAAAACCAAGATTACCGGTTTCGATCCGGCGGTTGAGTTACATGTCCGTCTTTCACAATCCGGTTTGCGAGGAAGTCTGGTACTTCCGGGCGGAAGTCCAAAGACAAAGAGAGTCTTAATCCTAGATGATGAAAATATAGCGGTCGAATCGGATAAGATTGTTGCTGGAAAAATTGATTTCGATCTACTGCTTGTTAAACCAGAGATGATGCCGAAGATTGCCAAACTGGCGAAAATTCTCGGTCCGCGCGGCTTGATGCCGAACTCAAAGTCGGGGACAGTTTCCGAGGATCCGGAAAAAACCAGATCAGAAATTGAAGGGGGTAAAATCGAATATAAACAGGATAAAGCAAACATCGTCCATCTGTCTGTCGGTAAATTGTCGTTTGGCAAAGATAAATTACGGTTAAATATTGAAGAAGTCCTTAAAGCCTTGCCACACAACAAGATCCAAACCGTTTTCATTAATTTAACAATGGCTCCGAGTATCGCCTTGGCAGTCACCAAGAAACAAAAAGCTTGATTTTAAATTAATTATCTGATAGTTTTAATATTAGATTTCCAAAGACCGTCGGCACAAAATAAGTCCGGCGCAGGGTCAAAATTCATTTTTTGATTTCGTCGGCGGAAATTTCCGCCTTTTTAAATTTTTAAAAACCGAAAAATGGCAAAAAATCGAGAACAAAAAGAAACTCTTGTTAAAGAATTGACCGATCGATTAGAAAATCGAAAATCGGCAGTTTTGATTGACTATAAGGGTCTTCGAGTTAAAGAGACCGAGGGCTTGAGAAATCGAATGAGTAGTCAAGGAATTACTTTTAACGTCGTTAAAAATTCACTTCTGAAGATTGTTTTTGATCGAAAAAAAATTGAGATTAAACAGGATCTCCTCGATCGTCCATTAGCGATTGTTTTTTCTGACGATGAAGTTGCCGCCGCCAAAGAGCTTTACACTTTTCAAAAGGAAGCAGAGGCGCTCGAAATCCTTGGTGGGATCATTGAAAAAGAATATGTTGACGGATCAGTTATTAAACAGCTGTCGTTGTTACCCGGTCGGGAAGAACTTTACGCTCGGCTTGTCGGGTCGCTTAATTCGCCGATTAGTGGGCTGGTTAATGTCATGTCCGGAAATATTCGTAATCTGGTTAATGTAATAAATAATTATAAAGATAAGGTTGCCAACGAGGCATAATCTATCTAAGGAGTTAAAATGTCTGATGAAGAGAAAAAAGAGGAAGTAAAAGAGGAAACCGAAGTTAAGACTGAAGCTGAAGTTAAGGAAGTTGAGGCTAAAACCGAAGAAAAGACCGAAGCTAAAAAAGAAAAAACCGAACCAACCGGAAAAAATGCCGATTTGATTAAACAAATCGAAAAAATGAGCGTTCTTGAGCTTTCAGAATTAGTTAAGGCGCTCGAAGATCGATTCGGAGTTTCCGCCGCCGCTCCGGCGATGATGATGACCGCTCCGACTGCCGGTGGAGCTACCGGTAGTCCTGAAGTCGAGGAAAAGACCGAGTTTACCGTAATGCTAGCGGCCGCCGGCGATCAAAAAATCGCCGTTATCAAAGCGGTTCGCGAAGTCCGACCGGACCTCGGGCTGGTTGATGCCAAGGCTCTAGTTGAGGGCGCACCGAAAGAGGTTTTAAAGGATGCTAAGAAAGAAGATGCTGAAGCCGCCAAAGCGAAGCTCGAAGCCGCCGGCGCCAAAGTTGAGTTGAAGTAATTCTAAGTCTAATAGATTCGATTATTAAATTAGAGTGGTACCCGCCACTCTAATTTAATAAAACAGGCTAAAATGAAGTAGAGTTATGAAGAATGAGATACGAATTATGAATATAGAATGTAGAATATAGAATATAGGATGTAGCTAGTACATATTGCTACAAAAAAAGCAAACATAAAAATATGCAATATTTCAATTTGAAAATTAAAAATCCAATTCGCCAAGGAGTGATCAATCTTCGAGGGGTCAAAACAACAACACCAGCTTTTATGCCGGTTGGTACTCAAGGATCGGTAAAAGGTTTGTCGCCGGAAGAAATCAAAGCTATTGATTACGATATCATACTTTGTAATACTTATCATTTGCATATTAGACCTGGGGAAAAACTGATTAATAAAGCCGGCGGTCTTCACAAATTTATGAACTGGGATCGATTGATTTTAACCGATTCCGGCGGCTTTCAGGTTTTTTCCTTGGGTCTATCAAAAAAAGACGGCAAGAGTTTGGTAAAAATTAAAGATGATCGAGTCGAGTTTCGATCGCACTTAAATGGAGAGAAGCTAATATTTACTCCGGAAAAGGTGATCGATATCCAACTCGACCTCGGCTCGGATATCATAATGCCGCTTGATATCTGTCCGGCGGGTAAAGCGAGTTTTGAAGAGGCTACGAAAGCAGTTGAACTATCGCTCGACTGGCTGGAAAAAGCAAAAAAACATTTTCAGTATAAAACTAAAAATATTAAACCTGCCGATCGACCGCTACTTTTTGGGATTATTCAAGGCGGAATTTATGACGATTTACGGCTTAAATGTTTAAAGGCAATGATCAGGCTTGAACTTGACGGTTATGCTGTCGGTGGTTTGGCAGTAGGTGAAGAAAAATCCGATTTCTTTCGAATTGTCGAATTGATGGGCAAAAATATGCCGGTTGAAAAGCCACGCTACTTGATGGGAGTTGGTGAGCCGGATGATCTTCGGTTTTCGATCGACTCCGGTTTCGATCTTTTTGATTGTGTCCAACCGACTCGTTTGGCGCGCCACGGGGCATTTTATCAGTTTGCAAACCAAAGAAGCTTAAAATATACTAAAGAAGATATTAAAAGAAGTCGTTTTGCCGATGATTTTTCCCGGCTTGATGATGATTGCCAATGTTATACTTGCCGGACAGGTTTTAGCCGGAGCTATCTGCGGCATTTGATCATATCAAGCGAAACTCTCGGTCAACGGTTGCTGACGATTCATAATTTATATTTTATAAAAGAGTATTTGGAGAAGCTAATAGAGGGAGGTACAGATGAATTTAAGGCTATTAAACGGTGACGAGGGCGAACCAAGACCAGATAGGAGCAACGGGGTGATCCCGACATTGAACGAGCCGCTTGGCGATGCCAAGGCTTCATTTGGAGAAGCGGATCCGGGCGAAAAAAAATCGTGGTCGGTCAATGCGTCAGGGAATAATGTCCTCGCTGATGGTGGGGAAGGGTTAAGTCCGATCGTTGATAACCAACCAAAATCTCCGGATCATCCGACACCCACTCCCTCCGAAACAAAATCTCTTTCGGTCGCTGATAATGAGCGAGGCAAAGAAACTCAAGAAGCCAGAGTCCACGATCAAATCGACCGCCTATTTAAAAAGATGGATGAGCGAGCTTTTACCAGAATTGAAGAGATCGTTGATAAAAATCAGTCGTTGCCAAGCGGAGAAATCGGCAACTCGACTCTCAAACGTTTTGTCGAGTGTGGAGAAAAAACTCTTGATCGGCTTTCTAGTGAAATAGCTTGGTATAAATATTTAATCTATGCGGTAAAGATGGCGGCGGTTGAGGCTGATGAGCTTCAAGATACTCAAATTTTGAAGAAACAAGCCATTGCTCACGGCAAGCATATTTTGGGGAAAATCTCCGAAATCTCCAGAGATGATCGTGAAATAAACGTCAAAGCCGGGGCCGATTTGGCGATCAATGTCTTTGAGGGTAATATATCCGAATGCGTAAGCGAAGGAAAAGTCGCAAAGGATCGGATTGATGCTGTTAGACGCGAGCTTGAACGCCGCGGTGCGTAAGCTAGTTATTTTTTAGCTTTAAAGGTTAAATTGGGCTCAATTTCACTTACACATGAGAGGATAGAGATCTAATAATTTTTTAAATCTATGGCAAATAAGCCATAAATACTTTTTTAACTTTGTATATGTGTTTTCCATCCCCGCCTGCGACCCGAAGGGTCCACTTTGTGGCGGGAATGACACAAAAAATATTGTAATTAAAGATAAAGTAAAATAATATAAAACGATTTTTGAAGTATCTGCACTCCCACTCTTACCGCTGTCATCTTCGGGCAGACAACGATCTGACCCGGAGATCTAGTAAAGTAGATTCCCGCCTTCCTCCTTCGCTAAAGCTACGGCAGGACACAGTCGCGGGAATGACACCGCGAGTGAGCAGGTACTTTTTGAAACCTTGACAAAGGCTGATTTTCGTGATATAATTTCATGTTATTCGGTGGATAGACATACGCCTTCCGTATGATCAGGTAATACCGAATTTACGCCGGGATACCGGCGTCCGATTAATTGACCGAACTATGCGAAAAGTAGTCTTTGCTATAGTCGGTTTTTAGCTCATTCGATTTTGAAAAAATGTTTGAGCGTCAATTGGAGGGATAAGTACGGTTAGGCGCTGTTTCAAGGTTCCCCTCCTCCTTGAAGCAGCACTTAGCCGTATTTTTAGAAAGTAGGCGGTACCTTAAAAAATAGCAGGGAGTTGGGAGTAAGGTGTAGGTTGGTTTCTATGCATCATAATTCATAATTCGCCACACTTACCGGCTTATCTGCTTACCCACTTAATTCTTGCTCGTTAGCGTCGGGATAGTTGCGGGTTTTAAAAATCCATAACTATCCCCGCGTTAGCGGGCAGAAACAAGTTCATTTGCCCCGTGAGGGGCAAGGAGGTGCGTTATGAAACGCATCGCCACCCTGGCCGCCCTCGCGGCGGCATTGCTGTTCCTTTCAATTCCGGTGTGGGGGCAGATTTTCGTCCCTGTACCAGAAGCCCCGACACCGGCGGCTTCCGCAACGCCGGTCGTTGTGTTACCGGAGCCGGTGGATCCGGCGGTTGTAGTGCCGGAGGCCCCGGCCCGGCCCCGGGTTGTCACCGGGCCGACCGAAGATTCAGCCGACCCGCCGTTGGGCGGGGACCCGGGTGGATACGTTACCCGGGAGCAACTCGAGGAGATGTTGCGGCAGCGGCAGGCCGAAGAGGCCGCCGCGGCCGACGCCGCCAAAAAGGTGGCCTCCGACAGCTCCGCCCCGCCCGCCAGCGGAGCCACGGTCGAAACCAAGAAGGAAAAGAAGGGCGGCGGAGGAAACCGCGACGTTAGCCGCGGCACACGTCGCGACCACTCTCGCTCCAGAGGGTCAGAGTCGGCGACCACCACCACCGGTGGCTGGTCGCTGGCTAGGCGGTTCGCCGCCCTTCGGGGTGACATGGGGTGGCTGCGGATCCGGATCGACGGGCTCGTAGCGGCGATTGCGTCTCTCAAAAACGCAATCGCTGGTCTAATCGAGCGACTCGGGCTGGTCGAGTGGGACGTCAAGTCCCTCCAGAAGTACACAGAGGAAGACGTCGCCTGGGCAAAGTCAGTCGAAAGTCGCCTCGATGCCCTCAAAAAGGCCGAGGAGGCACGGCAAACGGGGCTCCCAGCCCAACCGACCGCGCCCACCGAAGAGCCGCCTGCAGTCCCGGCGGCTCCAGCCGCCACCCCGCTATCGCCGCTGCCACCCACTACACCGCCGCCAGCGGCTCCGGCGGAGTCGCCTACAACCCCAATCACCCCACCCGCCCAACCCGCGGCTGCCGCTGCTGCCGCCGCGACGATTGTTGTCGAGCAGCCTACGTCGGCTGCTCCTGCCACCACTACGCCGGCTTCACCAACGGCAGGAGAGCCAACTACTCCCACATCGGCGGCATCAGCGGCCACCGCCACCCCGCTCACCGGCGGGACCACGGAGCGCACGGCTGTTAGCCGCCGCGACCTTGCGGCGGCGAAGCAGCCGGACATAAAAGCGGTCGCCGAGGCCGCCGCAACCGCGGCCGCCGACAAGGTGGCGGCCAAGCTCGGGCCGGCGGTGCAGGCGGCCGCCGATGCCGCCTGCACCGCCCAGGAGGCGGCTGATCAGGCCGCCGCCGCCGCCGCCGCCGCCCAGCGGCAAGCAAACTACGGCGTCGATGTTGGGCTCAAGGCCAACGAAAACGCTAATGAAATACGAAAGGAGGCGGCGAAGGCGGCGAAAACCTGGTCTCCGATCGCATGGGCGACGGGGTGGGCGATCATCGCCACCTTCATCCTCGCCCTGACCGCCCTTTGCCTTGCCGTCAGGTCGGGGCGGCGGGCAAGGGCGACACCCTAACAAACCCTCCCTCCGGCCTGCCCACTCCCGCAGGCCGGGGGCAACCGTACCCTGAGAGCCTAGTACCCACGCGCTCCGACGAGTCATTCGTCGGGGCGCTTTCTGTTTCTTAAAGGGGTTGTGTTGGTGGTGGTGGGTTTGGTATTATGGAGGTAATGAAAAAAGCGGGGTTGGAAAGGGGGTAGAAAAAGGAGGAAGATGGATCGAAGCGATAAAGATCGAGTACTCGATGAACGGAATATCAAAGTTGCCGCTCTTTTGGACTCACTATCGGCGGGTGAGATGCGTCAGATTTTAGAGCGCGATGTTTTTGATATTATCGATCCGAATCATCATTTGGAAGTAGAGGAAAAAAAGAAGATTTCTGAAACTCTTGAAGAAATTGTCAATATTCGAACCCTTGAGCGGCTTTTTGACGCTCTTGATGATAGCGATCAAAAACGGTTTGTTGATCTGGTCGATGGCGACAAAGAGAAGGAGGCGGGGGAGTTGTTGAAGGAGAAGGGGATTCATCTCGATGAAATTTATCTTGCGGAAGCGATGTTTTTGAAAGTCGAACTCGGAAGTGCTAAAACACCGGTAAGCGGTAAGCAGTAAGCAGTAAGCGGTAAGCAGTAAGCAGTAAGCAGTAAGCAGTAAGCAGTAAGCAGTAAGCAGTAAGCAGTAAGCAGTAAGCAGTAAGCAGTAAGCAGTAAGCAGTAAGCAGTAAGCAGTAA